>WNFA01003395.1_pt1 | contig 20659 bp, 22 predicted proteins | sample 5400481 | NCBI WGS metagenome assembly WNFA01 (sample SAMN13153340, study PRJNA577476) | soil metagenome | isolation source: 120 cm saprolite under Douglas fir tree site 2 hole 1 replicate 2 | place: USA:California | collected 2015-04-18
ACGGCGCGCTGGCCTTCAGATAGTCCATCAAAAACTCCGCCGCCTGGAACGCCGCCTGCCGGTGTTTTGATGCCGTCAGCACCAGCACGATATTTTCGCCAGGCGTGATGCGGCCGACGCGATGAACGACGGTCAGGCCTGTGAGCGGCCAGCGCGACATCGCTGTCTCGACGTGCCGCGCGATTTCGGCCTCCGCCATTTCAGGATAATGTTCGAGCGTCAACGCCGCAATCGGCTCATCGCCCTCGCTGTCGCGGCAAATGCCTGAGAAAGTCACGACGGCGCCGATATCGGTACGCCCTTTGGTGAGCGCAGCGATCTCCTGCGCGATGTCGAAATCGGCTTCCTGAATGCGGATGGTCACAGCGGCGGTCATCTGAGCTTCGCGGGTAGCGGTCAAAGCGGCTTAGCCGCCGGTCATCGGCGGGAAGAAGGCAATCTCGCGGGCGCCGGCGATCGTCGCATCCGGCTTGACATGGGCGTGGTCGATCGCTGCACGGATCACCCGCGGCGTTTCGAAGGCATGGGCGTAAGTCTCGCCGCGCCGCGCCAGCCACGCGATCAGATCGTCGACTGTGCGGACGCTGGCCGGCGGCTCGATGGTTTCCTCCGCCTTGCCGATCCGTTCGCGCACCCAGGCGAAATACTTGACCTTCATCCCTCATCCTCCTTGATGAGGTGATGAATGCCGGCGCGGAAATAATCCCAGCCGGTGTAGATCGTGAAAATCGCGGAGATCCACAGCAGCACGACGCCGATCAGGGTTGTGGGGGGCAATATCACCTCGCCAGCCTCGCCAGCGATCAAAAAGCCGATCGCGACCAACTGAACCGTGGTTTTCCACTTCGCGAGTTTGGTCACGGGCACGCTGACGCGCAGCGCGGCGAGATATTCCCGCAGCCCCGACACCAGAATTTCGCGGCACAGGATCACGATGGCGGCCCACAGCGTCCAGCCATGAATACTGTTTTCCGCCGCCAGCATCAGCAGGCAGGATGCCACCAGGAGCTTATCGGCGATCGGATCCAGCATCCGGCCGAAGGCCGAATGCTGATCCCAGATTCGCGCATAATAGCCATCCAGATAATCCGTAACTCCGGCGGCGATGAATACCGCCAGCGCCACCCAGCGCAGCCACAGCGGCCCATCCATGATGGATTGCGCAAATACGCAGCCGACCACCACCGGGATGGCGGCGATGCGCGCGTAGGTCAGGATCAATACCGCCGAAGCATGAAGGTCAACCGTGCGGAGCACGTGATCCCTTGGACACGACAATAATATGAATCAAAAACCTACCTTTAACCCGGTTGGGCGTGGAAGAACTCGAAAATCTTCCGCGCGCTTTCCGCGCTGACGCCGGGAACCTTGCCGAGATCGGCGATCGAGGCCCGCTCGATCTCCTTCAACGTTCCGAAATGATGCAGCAAAGCACGTTTGCGTGACGGGCCGATGCCCGGAATCTCCTGCAATCCCGCTTCGCGGATGTCCTTTTTGCGCAGCTTGCGGTGCGAGCCGATCACGAAGCGATGCGCCTCGTCGCGCAGCCGCTGAATGAAATACAGCACCGGATCGCGCGGGGTTTCGCGGCCGGCGTCGCGGTCCGGTCCTTTTGCCACGGCCAGCAGCGCGACCTGGGTCAGGCCGAGGCTGTCAAAGATCTCCCTGACGGCATTGAGCTGGCCGCGGCCGCCGTCGATGATGACGAGGTCGGGCCATTGCGGAAACGAATCATCATCCGCCTTGGGCCTGGCGCCATCGCCTTCCACGGGCGGCGTCAAGAGTCGCTTGAAGCGCCGCTGCAGCACCTCGCGCATCATCGCGTAATCGTCGCCCGGCGTCAGGCCTTCGGACTTGATGTTGAACTTGCGGTACTGGTTCTTGATGAAGCCATCCGGCCCGGCCACGATCATGGCGCCCACCGCGTTGGTGCCCTGGATGTGGCTGTTGTCGTAGACCTCGATCCGCTTCGGCGGATGCGGCAGCCCGAGCGTCGTGACCAGCCCGGCCAGCAGCCGGCCCTGGGTCGCGGTATCGGCCAGTCTGCGGCCGAGCGCTTCGCGCGCATTGGTCAGCGCGTGCGCGATCAGTTCCTTCTTTTCGCCGCGCCGGGGCGTGGAGACTTCCACCTTGAAGCCGGCCTTGATGGAGAGCGCATCGGCGAGCAATTCGCACTCCTCGATTGGGTGCGACAGCAGGATCAATTTCGGCGGCGGCTTGTCGTCGTAGAATTGCGCGAGGAACGAGGCCAGCACCTCTTCCGGGGTGAATGATTTCTCCGCGCGGGGAAAATAGGCGCGGTTGCCCCAGTTCTGTCCGGTGCGAAAGAAGAACACCTCGACGCAGGAATATCCGCCCTCCTGGTGGATGGCGAACACGTCGGCTTCCTCCACGGTGCGCGGATTGATGCCCTGCTGCGACTGGATCGCCGACAGCGCCGCGAGGCGGTCGCGGTAAAGTGCCGCGGTCTCGAACGCGAGCTCGGCCGAGGCCTTTTCCATTTCGCCGGCCAGTTCCTGCTTTACCAGGCGGCTGCGGCCGGAGAGGAAATCCTTGGCCTCGCGCACCAGTTCGGTATAGCCTGGAAAATCGATCTCGCCGGTGCAGGGCCCCGAACAGCGCCGGATTTGATAGAGCAGGCACGGCCGCGTGCGGCTTTCAAAAAAACCATCGGTGCAGGAGCGCACCAGAAAGGCGCGCTGCAGCGCGGTGATGGTGCGATTGACCGCGCCCGCCGAGGCGAACGGTCCGAAATATTGTCCGGGCCGCGATTGCGCGCCGCGATGTTTGAGGATCTGCGGCGCCCAGTGATCGCCGGTGATCAGGATATAGGGAAACGACTTGTCGTCGCGCAGCTGCACGTTGAAGCGCGGCCGCAACTGCTTGATCAGATTGGCCTCGAGCAGCAGCGCCTCGGTTTCGGTTGAGGTGGAGATGATCTCGACCGTCACGGTGGCTGCGATCATGCGCAGAATGCGCGCCGGTTGAGGCGCCGCGACGCGAGCGTAGGACGCGAGCCGCTTGCGGACGTTTTTCGCCTTGCCGACATAGAGCACGTCGCTGGCGGCATTGAGCATGCGATAGACGCCGGGCGAGGTCGGGGCATGGCGCACCGCGTGTTCGATCGCGGCGTGGCCGACCGCCAGCGGACCTTCCGGCACCGCCTCGTTGGCCTCCTCGGGAACATCCGGCAGCAGCACCTCGTCATCCTCCCAGGCGTTGGCCATGGCGGGGTCGATATCCCCGGAGGAGGGGTCCGGCGGCAAATCCGGGCGGGAGCCGGGCTGCGAAATCGGCGGGCGGGGCGCCCTTGGGGTGTCGGGGGAGTCGCTGGTCATGGGCCTAAACTAAGCGCTGAAACCGGGCATCGCCAGCATCAAGCCCGGTCCGGAATCGGCCGCCCGCTCCTGCCGGGCCGAGGTGAAGCTGAGCGCGAGCGCTCGCCGGTAACACATTGTTAACAATGCCAAGTGGCCGGCGGCGGGTCTTAGTAACCCTTTAACTTAAGACTCTCGATAAACCTTTATCAGAAAACAGTGGAGTTCCGTAACCATGCAGGTTCGCCTTGCGCAAATCATCCGCGCGCAAGCCGGCCGGGCGGTCGCGGCAGTTGCGTGGGAGAGTAGCATGAGCAGGTTGGTTTTGGCCGCGATCGCATTGACGGGCGCGGGCTTCGCAGTCTCGGCGCAGGCGGCCGACATTCCTTATTACGGATCGCGCCCTCCCCCCTATGCTGGTCCCCCCCCCGTCGTTCAGCCGTTCGATTGCTATAGCTGGGCCGGCCCCTATCTCGGCGGCAATCTCGGCTATGCCTGGGGCTCCGTCGATAACAATCGGACCAAGCCGTCGGGTTTCGTGGGCGGGGTCCAGGCCGGCTACAACTGGCAACCGAGTCCCTCATGGGTGTTCGGCGTCGAAGGCGACCTCCAGGTTACCGGCGCTGACGAGACATTTGCGCCGTGGAAGTTCTCGAATCCGTGGTTCAGCACCGTGCGCGGCCGGGCCGGCTATGCCTTCAGCAACATTTTGGTCTATGGCACCGCCGGCCTGGCGTTCGGCGAATTGCGCGGCGAGACATTCGGCCTGTCGGAAACCCATGCCAATGCCGGCTGGACCGCGGGCGTCGGCGCCGAATTCGGATTCGGCCAGACCGGCCTCTCCCGGGGGGGCTGGAGCGCGAAGGTCGAATATCTCTACGTCGATCTGTCGAACAGCAACTTCACCATCACCGGCGTACCGAACGGCTACCGGTTCGGAACGCTGCGCGCCGGCATCAACTATCACTTCTAACTTCCAATAACTGCAACAAGAAAATATCCGCCACAACCTCCCGGCCGCCGCGCGGCCGGGATTTTTTTGGAGGCTCTGCAACGAGGCGTCATGCGCGGGCAAAAGCGCGAAGCGCGTTTTCGCGCTAGAGCATGATCCGGAAAAGTGGAAACCGGTTTTCCGAAAAGATCATGCTCAAACAAAGAGATGAGATCATGATCCGATTCAATCTAATCGGATCATGGTCTAGACGACCCCGCGTATCCATCCATCTTCAGAACAAGCATTTTCGAAAGCGGATGGATTGCCGGGTCAAGCCCGGCAACGACGCAGGCATCGGAGCAGCGCTACGCCTTTGTCGCCGCAAGAATGCGGGATTCCACACCTAGCGCGACACGCGCTCTAAGCTGAAATCACCAGATTGACCGCCTTGGGGCCTTTGCCCTTCTTGTCCGGTTCGACCTCGAATGTGATGCGCTGTCCTTCGATCAAATCCTTCAACCCCGCCCGCTCAACCGCGGTGATATGAACGAACACATCGCGGCCGCCGTCATCGGGTTTGATGAAGCCATAGCCACGTTCTCCGTTGAAGAACTTGACCGTACCAGTCATGGCCATCGGGAAAACTCCTATCCCGTAGTGCTCCGCCGCTACGCGCGCGCGTACCGGCCCGACCGGACATTCGCTGTCGGAAAGCTTGGCCATCCGGGCGGATTCAAGCGACCTCGCCGATCCGCCTTTAAAATATGTGAGGCCTTGTCACTCCGCCGCTACCATTCGCGGAAGCGGAACGTAAAGCCAGTCCTAATGGATTGGAGCATAATACGGTTCCCGGCAAATTGCCTACGCACTTTTCGCGGCGTCCACCGGCCCCGCGGGTGGGGCTCCGGGCCAGCCAAGGCTTGGTCAACTATGGCTTGGTCAGCTAAGGCTTGATCAGCTAAGGCTTGGTCAGCTAAGGCTTGGGCGTCTCGAGCCTGAACCGGCCGGCGCCGCCCTGGCCGAGCGGCTTTTCAAGCTCGGGCAGGATGGCCTTTAGTTCGCCGGCCAGCGTCCATGGTGGGTTGACGATCAAAAGACCCGCCGAGTTCAGGCCGGCGGCCTGCGGCGCGACGCTGAATTCCAGACGCAGGCATTTTCCCGGCGGCGCGCCGGCGCCGGCCACCTCGGCGACATGCCGCGCCAGGGTGTCGGTGGCGCGCCGGCTTTTCACCGGATACCACAGCAAATAGCTGCCGGTCGGCCATTTCGCGAAGGCCTCCGTAAAGCCCGCGGCGATCCGCTCGAACTCGTCGTTTTGTTCGTAAGGCGGATCGATCAGCACCAGGCCGCGCCGCTCGTTCGGCGGCACGAAGGCCGGCAGCGCCACCCAGCCGTCGAGGTCGACCACCCGCGCCTGGGTGTCGCGCCGCAGCGCCTCGATCAGGCGCTTGCGCGCTTTGGGTTCGACTTCGCAGGCGGTGAGGCGGTCCTGCGGCCGCAGCAGCGCCCGCGTGATCAGCGGCGATCCGGGATAGGCCTTGAGTTCGGCTTGCGGATTGAAGGCCCTGACGATGTCGAGATAGGGCTTAACCAGCGGCAAGGTGGTCTCGGAAAAGCGGGCCTGCATCACCCGTGCGATGCCGGTGAGCCACTCGCCGCCGCGGCGCGCCTCATCGCCGGCGAGATCGTAGATTCCCGCGCCGGCATGGGTGTCGATGACGCGAAATGCAGCCTGCTTGTCCTGCAGATAAATGAGAATGCGCACCAGCACGATGTGCTTGATGACGTCGGCAAAGCCGCCGGCATGAAAGGCGTGACGGTAGTTCATGCCATCAGCAGTACGCCACGGTAGCCCGTAGAGCAAAGAGGCTCTGAGTTTCGTGTCCCGGACGCGGTGCAGCGTCCTTCACGCTGCTCCGCAGAGCCGGGACCCATGACCCGCCAAACTTGTGGACCCCGGATTGCGCACTACGCCGCAAGCCATAGCGCGTCAAAGACGCGCGTGAAACGCGCTGATGGCATTGCGCAGCATCCGGGGAACGGGCCGCTGCCTCACCCACCCCGCATCGGCGGCATCTCCACCTGCTCGCTGCGGCAGGCGCGGCGATCGATTTCGTCGCAGGCGCGGAACTGCAGATCCTTGCTCATGCAGATCCGGACTTCGCTGAGCCGCCGCTTGTCGCAGGTCACCGCGATCGCGGCGGTGCTCAAACCAGGATTGGCCTTGACGAAGGCGTCCTCGATCTCGGCCGGCGCCACGGTCTTCGGCGCCGACAATTGGAGATATTCCTCGGGTATTTTCACGGCCGAGCGCGCCTTGCGGATGGTCTCGAAATAGGCCCGCGCGCCCAGTCCCGAACAGGTGCCATGTTTGTCCCATTCGGAAAAGATCAGCCCGGGCGCCGGCATCAGATCCAGCATCGACGACATGATATTGCGATCCAGCCGCGGCGACGGCCGCTGGCAATAATCGGGAAAGCCGTGCTCGTATTGCGGCCATAACCCGTGGACCACGAAGGAGAACGGCCGCCCGCCGCATTGCGCCTGCGCGCGCCCTTCGTTGCCGCGCTCGGATGCCGCCTCGCAGAATGAGGGCGACCATGACAGCGACAGCACGTAAAAATCGAATTCGCCGGGGGCGTTCTGCCGACGATCCTGCGCCGACGCCGTCCCGGCGGTCGTAACGCCGATCAGCGCCGCCAGCGCGAGCAGGCCCGAAGAATTCAAAAACCGCCCGATGCCAAGGAATGGAAAACGAAAAAGGAATAGAAAACGAAACATGGCGACGCCTCCCAGACTGACCGCTGGGCAGCCTAACAGGCGATGAGAACATTTCAAGAACAAAATACCGGTGGACCCGGCGGGACGAAAACCCGAACTCGGAAAATCAGGGCCGGGCGGCCTTGCAGCGCGGATTATAGGCCCAGTTGCGATCGAGCCCCGTCACGCACCATTCGACGCCCTGGCCGAAGCCGGCAAAACCGCCGTCCTCGATGATGGAGTAGTGCACGGTGCGCATCTTGCCGTCGCTCAGCATGGCGTCGGCGCTGCAGTAGCGGCGCGGAATATTGTCCGACTGCCAGGGCCGGAACGCCGTTTCATGGACCTGGCCATAGGCGGTGATCTGCAGCGACGAATTCCAGAACTTGCTTTCCTTCTCCTCGAACTGCGAGGTGATGGTCCCCAGCGCCGCTTCGCACCCGGCCACCCGTCCGTCATAGCGCGGACCGAACAGGCCGAAATTCAGCTCCATCGGATTGGCTGCCTGCGCCGTCTGGCCGAATACCAGCAGGCTCAAGACGCCGAGCGCGGTGCCGAAACCGAGTCTTTTCAACGATGTGGTGGTGAGGTCGCGCATGGGCAATCCGCCGGATGATCCTACCCGCAGACGGTGCCGCGAAGCCGGCGCGCGGTCAAGTGCAACGCGGCAACACCTGCCGATAAGTCTCCGTCGACGCTTTAGCCGTTCTTTTAATGGCCACGGTTACGCCCTAAAGTCACACACGTTCTGACCGCAAGACCGTATCCACTTTTGCGGGACAGGCGCTTAAGGTATTGCCGGGGCGAAATGGAGTCTGCGATGCGAATCATGGGGGCTGCGAGCCTGGTTGCCATATGCGGGGCGCTGGCGTCCGCGCCGGCGTGGGCTAATCCTGATTTGATCAATACCGTGCCTTCGTTCAAGGGCAACGACACCGGCGGCATCATCGCCTATCCGCTGGCGACCCAGATCGATGTCCGTCAGCTCGCGGTCGATCACTGCGCGACCTATGGCAAGGTCGCGAAATTCCTTGCGGTTGACCCGCAATATGGCGGCTACATTTCCTTCGCCTGCCGCTGGGTGCCGTATGGCGCCGCCGAACGGCCGCTGCGCACCAAGTACTGAGCCGGCCACCCCCCATCTATCCGAACCGAGTAACCGGGAGCGCGGAGCATGACGCGGCTGTTTGTTTCAATTTGTTTGGCGGTCTGTCTTTCGACACTGCTGCCCGCGCTCGACGCCCGCGCGGTCGAAATGCCGATACGCAAGGCGGGCCTGTGGGAAATGAAGGTGGTGCGGACCGGTTCTCCGACGCCGGAAATGACGATGCAGCATTGCACCGACGAGAGCACCGACAAGGAGATGAGCTCGACGTTCTCGCCGATGGCGAAGGAGATGTGTTCCAAACAGGATATCCAGAAAACGGCGACCGGTTACATCAGCGATTCCGTATGCAATGTCGGCGCCATGTCGATCACATCGCATTCCGACATTGTCGGCGATTTCAACTCCGCCTACACGGTCAAGTCCACATCGCATCACGAGGGCGGCCCGGCCAGCGTGCCGGGTGATTCGACGACGACGGTCGAGGCGAAGTGGCTGGGGGCCTGCAAACCCGACCAGAAGCCCGGCGACATCGTGATGCCCGGCGGCCTGAAGATGAACGTCAAGGACATGGAAAAGCTGAAAGCCCTGATGCCGAAACCGAAATAACGGGGGGTAGTCGTTACACCGGGATCCGCACCGCGGCGCGAAGCCCGCCCATCGGACTGTCGCCGAGCGTGATGTCGCCGCCATGCGAGCGCGCGATGTCGCGGGCGATGGCGAGGCCGAGCCCGGTGCCGCCTTCGTCCTGGTTGCGGGCGTCATCCAGCCGCCGGAACGGCTTGAACACCTCTTCGCGCATCTTGGGCGGAATGCCCGGTCCGTCGTCGTCGATCGTCACCGTCAGATAACGGTGATCGCGGTGGCCGGTGATCGAAATCGCGCCTGCGTGCCTTGCCGCGTTGGAAACCAGATTGGCAAGGCAGCGCTTGAACGACGCCGGCTTCACCGTCACCACCGGCAGGCCGCGAAACGCCACGGTGGCGGCGTGGCCGTTGCGCTCGGCGTCGCTGCGCAATTCCTCCAGCGCCCGCGTCATGTCGGTCGGCTGGGCGTGCTCGCCGCTGTCGCCGCGCGCGAAAGCGAGATAGTCCTCCAGCATGCCGGCCATCTCGTCGACGTCCTTGCGTATGCCGTCGACTTCCGGACTATCGCCGATCAACGCCAGTTCGAGCTTGAAGCGGGTCAGAATGGTGCGCAGGTCGTGCGACACACCGGCCAGCATGGCGGTGCGCTGTTCGATCGAGCGCTCGATGCGTGCCTTCATCTCGAGGAACGCCTGCGAGGCACGGCGCACTTCGCTGGCCCCGCGGGGGCGAAAGTTCGGCGCTTCGCGGCCTTTACCAAAACTTTCGGCGGCATCGGCGAGGCGCAGGATCGGCTTGATCTGGTTGCGCAGGAACAGCACCGCGACCAGCAGCAGGATCGACGAGGTGCCGAGCATCCAGAAGATGAATATCTGCCAATTCGAGGCATAGGCAGCACTGCGCTGGGCGAAGATGCGCATGACGGCGTCGTCGAGCTGAATCCGGATTTCCACCAGATTGGAGCGGCCGACGGTATCGATCCAGAACGGTTTGGCGATCTGCCGGCTAAGCTGCACCGAGAGCGTCTGGTCGAGCAGCGAGAAAAACGGCTTTGGACCGGGCGGCGGCATGTCGCCGACGGCGAGGAAATCCACCACCAGCCCCAGCCGTTGCTGGGCGATGCGCCGCAGCTGCGTGCGGTCCTTGTCCTGCGGGTAGCCGTTGTAAACGTCGATCAGGCTGGCGATGTCCTGCACGACGGCGGCGGACAAATGCCGCGTCACCGTGTTCCAGTGCCGCTCCATGAACACGAACGCCACCACCGACTGCAGGATGACCATCGGCACGATCATGATCAGGAGCGCGCGGGCGTAGAGTCCCGAGGGCATCCAGCCCTTGAACGCGTTGCCCATCCAGTCATTGGCCGCCGAGACGCGGCCGGCTGCGGTTCGGATCAGCGTGAGGCCGGTGTCGAGCGTGCTCATCAGGCGCGTTTCATTGGAGAAGTGACTCAAGGCGATGCGACCAGGCGATAGCCGATGCCGCGCACCGCCTGCAGGAACAGCGGATTGGCGGGATCGCGCTCGATCTTGCGCCGCAGACGGTTGATCTGCACGTCCACCGCACGCTCGTTGACGGTGCCGTCGCCGGTGAGCGCGCTGCGCGGCACGGTTTCGCCCCGTGCGATGGCGAGAATGCGCAGCATCTCGCGTTCGCGATCGGTGAGATGAATGACCTCGTCGCCCTGGCGCAGTTCGCCGCGATCGAGATGATAGACATAGGGCCCGAACGCGGCCTGTTCCAGCGTCTCCACCGGCGGCGGCGCGGCGCGCTTGAGAATATTGCCGATACGCAGCACCAGTTCGCGCGGCTCGAACGGTTTTGCGACATAATCGTCGGCGCCGATCTGCAGGCCCTCGATCCGGTTTTCGGCCTCATGGCGCGCCGTCAGCATGATGATCGGCACCGACGATGAGGTGCGGATGAAGCGGGCGAGTTCGAACCCGGTCTCCCCGGGCATCATGACGTCGAGGATCAACAGATCGAAATGCAGGCCGAGCAGCTTGGCGCGGGCGTCCTGCGCGCCCGTCGCCGTGGTAACACGGTAGCCTTCGCCGCAGAGAAAGCGTGACAACAGGTCGCGGATGCGGCGATCGTCGTCGACCAGCAGCACATGCGGGGCGTCGTCGGCCGGTTGCGGCGGCTTTCGGGCGAGGGTTGCAGCTTGGGCCACGGGTTTATTCCTTTGCCGTTGCAGTTGCGTTGGCGGCACCAAGTATAGTCGCCAGCACCTTGTCGGGATCGTCGTGGTCGATCATCGCGCGCAGGAACTGCCGGACAATTTCCGCCTCCGACGGACCGATGTCCCGCAGCGCGCGGTTGATGCGATCGGTCTGCAGGCCAGCGAGCTTGCCCACCAGCGCCTCTCCCTTTGCGGTAGCGAAAAGAAGACGTTGCCGCCGGTCGTTGTTGCCGGTCTTCTGCACGATATACCCTTCATCGAGCAATTGCTTGAGAACCCGTCCCAGCGATTGCTTGGTGATGCGCAGTACGTCCAGCAAATCGGCCACCTTCAGGCCGGGATAACGGTGGACGAAATGCATGACGCGGTGATGCGCCCGCCCGAACCCGAAGGCCTCCAGCTCATGATCGGCGTCACCGACGAAATCCCGATAGGCGAAGAACAACAGCTCGATGATATCCCAGCGTAAATCGCCGGACCGCGGGGCAGCGGACGGCGCCTCGGTGGCCCGCGAATCAGGGTCGGACGAGGGATTCGATAAATTTACGTCAGCCATATTGACATATCTTGGGTTCAATGTTACAAAACTATCAGCCGCGACGAAATATTAAGTCGTTCGTTCCGTCGGCAGTCCTGTTTCAAACGGCCGGAGCAGGCCAAAGGTGGCGGCGCGAGCCGCGAATTATCTACCGTACGATTGTCGAGCGGTATATCGGCAACAATACTGGACTTCCGCCTACCACAAAAGCATGTCCACGGACATGTGAGGATGGAAACCGGCTGCAAGGCTGGTGTAGGTGAGGGCCCAGGCGTAACCAACAGCGCCGCGGCGCGGGCGCGCGATCAGCGTCAATCCGGGAGAAAGCCCATGGGAGTTTCGTTCGATAAGATCGATGGCGTCATCTGGTACGATGGCAAACTGGTGCCATGGGGCGACGCCAACGTCCATGTGCTGACCCACGGGCTGCATTATGCGAGCTGCGTGTTCGAGGGCGAGCGCGCCTATGGCGGGACGATCTTCAAGGGCACCGAGCATTCGGAGCGGCTGAAGAATTCCGCCCGCATCCTGGATTTCGAGATTCCCTGGTCGGTCGCCGAGATTGATGCCGCCAAGCGGCTGGTGCTGGAAAAGAACAATCTGCCCGAGGCCTATCTCCGCCCGGTCGCCTGGCGCGGCTCGGAAATGATGGGCGTGTCGGCGCAGACCAATACCATCCACCTCGCCATCGCCTGCTGGACCTGGCCGAGCTATTTCGACCCCGCCGAACGGCTGAAGGGCATCCGGTTAGGTCTTGCCGAATATCGAAGGCCGGATCCCGCGACCATCCCTGCGCTGGCGAAGGCGGCCGGCCTCTACATGATCTGCACCATCAGTAAGCACAAGGCGGAACGGGAAGGCTATGCCGACGCGATGATGCTGGACTGGCAGGGCCGCGTCGCCGAATGCACCGGCGCCAACATCTTCTTCATCAAGGATGGCAAGATTCACACGCCCACAGCCGACTGCTTCCTCGCCGGCATCACCCGCGCCACCGCGATCGACCTCGCCAAACGCCGCGGCATCGAGGTGATCGAGCGCCGCATCATGCCGGAGGAACTTTCGGGCTTTTCCGAATGCTTCATCACCGGCACCGCCGCCGAGATCACGCCGGTGTCGGAGATCGCGCAGTGGAAGTTCAAGCCGGGTGCGATTTCCGAGCAGCTGATGGCCGGCTACACCGCCGAAGTGCAGCCCAAGGGCAAGGCCGCCGCGGCGTAGTAGGGGTTCTCGTGTCCCGGACGCGGTGCAGCGCTCTTCGCGCTGCTCCGCAGAGCCGGGACCCATGACGGCGCCGATTGTGGCTCGTGGACCCCGGATCTGCAGCGCACCACGCCGCGAAGAGCGGCGCGCTGCGCAGCATCCGGGGAACGAGCTCTCTGGGCGCTGATCTGCTCCCTCTCCCGCTTGCGGGAGAGGGAGAAGCAAGCGAGGTTGCCGCATCGTGCCTGCGCTGGTACCAACGCCGCCCATGGCCGAGAAACCGAAAAAACCCCAGAAACTGCGCGCGCGGCTGCCGCGCGGGCTTGCCGATCGCGGGCCTGCCGAGATCGCGGCGACCCGCGCTATGGTCGAGAAAATCCGCGAGGTGTTCGAACGCTACGGTTTTGAGCCGGTGGAAACCCCGGCGATGGAATTCACCGACGCGCTCGGCAAATTTTTGCCGGATCAGGACCGGCCCAACGAGGGCGTGTTCTCGTTCCAGGACGATGACGAGCAATGGATCAGCCTGCGCTACGACCTGACCGCACCCTTGGCGCGCTATGTCGCGGAAAATTTTGACGCCCTCCCAAAACCCTATCGCAGCTACCGCGCCGGCTACGTCTATCGCAACGAGAAGCCGGGGCCCGGCCGTTTTCGTCAGTTCATGCAGTTCGACGCCGACACGGTCGGCAGCGCGTCGCCGGCGGCCGATGCTGAAATGTGCATGATGGCGGCGGACACGATGGAAGCGTTGGGCATTCCGCGTGGCAGCTATGTGGTGAAGGTGAATAGCCGCAAGGTGCTTGATGGGGTGATGGAGAGCATCGGGCTCGGTGGCGATGAGAATGCGGGACGTAGGCTCACGGTGCTAAGGGCAATCGACAAGCTAGATAGGCTCGGCGAGAAGGGCGTGCGCGAGTTGCTCGGCGAAGGTCGCAAGGACGAATCTGGCGATTTCACGAAAGGTGCCGGAATCTCGATGTCAGATATCGAGACTGTTTTTGCATTTATGCACGGTGGCTCGGATGCAAACGACAAAAGCTTTTTTCAGAGACTTGAAAATGTCTTTAATGAGAAGGGCAGCACGACTGGTAATGAAGGTTTAAAGGAACTCAGCCAGATTTTTGATATTATTATGGCATCGGATTATGGCGATGGTCGCGTACTTATGGACACGTCCGTCGTGCGCGGCCTCGAATACTACACTGGCCCGGTCTACGAGGTCGAACTTACCCTCGAGACCAAAGACGAAAAAGGCCGCCCCGTGCGGTTCGGCTCGGTCGGCGGCGGCGGGCGCTATGATGGTCTCGTCTCGCGGTTTCGCGGCGAGCCGGTACCGGCAACCGGCTTTTCCATCGGCGTGTCGCGGCTGCAGGCGGCACTCACGATGCTGGGCAAGCTCGACACCAAGCCCGAGTTCGGCCCCGTCGTCGTCACCGTGTTCGACCGCGATCGCGTCGCCGATTATCAGAAGATGGTCGCGGCCTTGCGTGCCGCAAAAATCCGCGCCGAGCTTTATCTCGGCAATCCCAAGAACATGGGCAACCAGCTCAAATATGCCGACAAGCGCAATTCGCCGTGCGTGATCATTCAGGGCTCGGACGAGAAGGCGCGCGGCGAGGTGCAGATCAAGGATCTGATCGACGGCGCCAAAGCCGCCGCCGCGATTGCCTCCAATCAAGAATGGCGCGAGACTCGTCCGGCGCAGTTTTCGTGCCGGGAAGACGAGATTGTTGCCAAGGTGCGCGAAGTTCTCGCGCGCCATGATGTGAAGTGGGGGTAGCCATTCATTCGGGCGTCATGCCCGGCCTTGTGCCGGGCATCCACGTCTTGTTTGATAGGGAAGATCGTGGATGGCCGGGACAAGCCCGGCCATGACGGAAGCAAAAAAGGGAGTGACAAAAGATGCCTGAAATTACCATCAGCATGGCCGCCGGCCGCACCGATGAACAGAAGGCCGGCATGATGCGCGACATCACGCAAGCGCTGGTGAAGCAAGGCGATGCAGAGCAAGTAGCGGGACGCTTTCTTCCTTCTCCCCTTGTGGGAGAAGGTGGCGCGGACGAAGTCCGCGACGGATGAGGGGTTTGCATCCGCGGAGAGAGACCCCTCACCCGTCTTCGCTGCGCGAAGCCACCCTCTCCCACAAGGGGAGAGGGGAAGGAAGAAGTCATCCCATGGATGCACGCGACATCATCAAAATCGGGATGAGCGCCGAGCGCATGCTGGTGGTGCCGCCGGAGCGCACGGTCGGGCATTTTGTTCCTGATATGCCGATGGTCTATGCGACCCCGATGATGATTTTGGAAATGGAGATGGCGGCCGGCGACGCCATCAACGCCTGTCTGGAGCCCGGCTGGGTCACGCTCGGCACCGAAGTCGACATCCGCCATCTCGCGGCGTCGCCGGTCGGCGCATTGGTGCGGACCACGGCGCGGGTGATCGCGGTGCAGCGCCGGGTGATCCGGTTCGAGGTCGAAGCTTTTGATGGCGAGCGGCGGATCGGCGAGGGCCGTCACGCCCGCGGTCTGGTCAACGTCTCGAAATTCATCAAGCGCCTCGGCGCGCGTTAGTTACTTCGCGAGCTCCTTCGATCGCCGGGTCGCCGCGGCGACGGCGCGCGTCAGCAGCGATTGCATGCCGTCCAGCCCCATCAGCACTTCCAGCGCCGCGGCGGTGGTGCCGCCGGGCGAGGTGACGTTCTGGCGCAGCGTGGCGGAGGGAAGGTCCGAGCGATGCAGCAATTCACCGGAGCCGGCGACGGTCTCGCGCGCCAGTCTGGTTGCGAGTTCCGGCGGCAGACCGGCTTCGACCCCGGCGCGCGCCAGCTCTTCGGCCAGCAGAAAAATATAGGCCGGACCCGAACCGGAGACGGCCGTCACCGCGTCCATCAAATTCTCGTCATCGACCCATTCCACCGATCCGGTGGCGCGCAGCAGCGCGTCGGCGACCGCGCGCTGTGCCGCGCTGACGTTGCTTGCCGCCACGGCAACCGTAATGCCGCGGCCGATCGCCGCCGGCGTGTTGGGCATGGCGCGCACCACGCTGCCGCCACAGACCTCGGAGATTGAGGCGATGGTGGTGCCGGCCATGATCGAGACCGCGAGCGTGGACGAACCGACAAACGATTTCAGCACCGCGCCGGCCTCGCGAAAAGTCTGCGGCTTCAGCGCGATCACCAGCGTCGCGACGGCGCCGATTTTTTTTGGCGATGGATTGAGACCAATGCCTTTTGTCACGAGCGCGCTGATCTCGTCGGAGGGATAGGGCTCGATCACCACCACACGCCTGGCATCGAGGCCTTGCGCCAGCCAGCCCGACAGCATCGCGCCGCCCATCTTCCCGGCGCCGGCGAGGACGATGGTGGTTTTGATATTTTGCAAAGCGCTGGTGGTGTCCGACGGTGTCACTACAAATTACCCGCGTCGTCCCCGCGAAGGCGGGGACCCATAACCCCTGGCGTTTCTATTGAAAGGCAGGACAGGCCACAAGCGCTTTGCTTGAACGTTGGCGACACGGCGTATGGGTCCCCGCCTGCGCGGGGACGACGACTACCGTCATGGCCGGGCTTGTCCCGGCCATCCACGCCTTCCTTGTTTATTCGTAAGAAAGACGTGGATGCCCGGGACAAGCCCGGGCATGACGGTGGAGGGATATGTTGCCGTTCTCTCAGGCCCGTCAGCGAAGCAAGAACCTACGCCTCGCCCTCGGTGTCGAACATCGCCGCGCTCATGGCGTCCGACGCCGATTTGCCGGCCCAGACCACGAACTGGAACGCCGGATAATAGCGTTCGCAGGCGTGGATGGCGCCGACCAGCATGGTCTCGCATTGCGCGCTCGAGGCGGTGATGCCGCCCGGCAGCACCATCGAAATGCCCGATCCACAATTGCTCGTTGATCGCGGCAATCAGCCGCTGCACCTCGGCGCGGCGCGCTGTCGGAACTTTCATGTCGAAGGCGCAGGCCAGATGCAGCGCCTCGATCTCGGTCATCCAGGTAAAGGACAGTTGGTAGTCGGTCCATTCGCCCTTGGAGACGATGGTCACCTCGTCTTCACCGGAGCGTTCGAACGACCAGTTGTTATCGGCGGCGATATCCTCGACCACCGCGAGCGGATTGGTTCGGGAGTCGATGATGCCTTCGAGGAGGGACATGCCGTCTCGGCCTTATTTTTCTTGAAAGAACATACGATGGTTGATTACGCACGCAGCAGGCCGACACGCGCTGGCTTGACGCATCGTCGCCGACTGCAAACCCCTGATCGATCGTCCCCGGGGTCTGCCGGGATCAAGTGATGTGATTTGCGGAATCGGCGCAACCGCACGGGGAGTCCGTCCACAGCCAAAGCGGTGCTCTGTCCACAGCTGATCGCGCGGCATAATTATTAATTTGAGAACAAACCGGAATCGGATTCGCGCAGGCCTTGTCCGGTGCGGCGAATTCATGTCCGGCGAGTCGGTTGGCTCGCCTTAATCGTTAATTTTCTTGTTGATTTTTCTCAGGGCCGGCCCGGCCTGGAGGCTAGACATAGTAAGCCTAGCCTCACCAAGCCTAGACATAGTGAGCCTAGCCATAGTGAGCCTAGCCTTGGCGTCATGGCGACATGCGGATTCCCCATGGTGAAGGTGCTTGCTGACGTCTCAGCCTTTCGTCATAGTTCCCCTTAGGCCGCTCATGCTGGGCGGCCGATGTTCTCAGGGCGGGGTGAAAGTCCCCACCGGCGGTAAGGGCGAAGAAGCCCAAGCCCGCGAGCGCCTTCTTCCCTTGTGGGAAAAAGGGTCAGCAGATTCGGTGTGATTCCGAAGCCGACGGTTAAAGTCCGGATGAAAGAGAACGGTCGCGACAGCCGCATTCCGCGCGGCGCGTCGTTCCGTGTGCCCTGATTCTGGTCCTGAAAGAGGAAAGCCATGAATCAGATGTTGCAAGACGCTCCCCAAGTACAAGACGCTCCCGAAGTAGATGCTCCGGAAGTAAACGACTCTCCCGCTCCCGAAACGGTCGATCGTCCACCGGTTCCAGCGCACCCGCGCTTTGCAAAGCCGCAGCGGGTCGCCTTCGTGCAGTCCGCCTGGCATCGCGAGGTGGTCCAGGAATGCCGGCTCGCCTTCCTCGAGGAGATCGAGGCGCGCCATATTGCGCGCGCGCAGATCGATTTGTTCGAGGTGCCCGGCTCGTTCGAGATCCCCCTGCACGCCCAACTGCTGGCCAAGACCCGGCGCTACACCGCGATCGTCGCGGCGGGTCTCGTGGTCGATGGCGGCATCTACCGGCACGAATTTGTCGCCGACACCGTGATCAAGGCGCTGATGGATGTGCAGTTGCGCACCGAGGTGCCGGTGTTCTCCGCGGTGCTGACGCCGCAGCAGTTCCATGAGACGGCGGCGCATTTCGAATTCTTCCGCAAGCATTTTGCGACCAAGGGGATCGAGGTCGCGGAAGCCTGCGCCAACACGCTGCTCAGCCTGGAACGGCTGCGCGGTCAGGTCGCCGCGGGGATTGTGTAAGTAACGCAAGCCTGGACGGATTGATTGTCATTTCCACAGCCGCCTATAAACTCGGCGGCGGGAGGAGGCACGCCCGTGGAGACGGGCGGCCGAGACGATCATGTTCGAAGGACACGATCCCTATCTCGTCGCGCTCTCGGTGGTGATCGCGATCCTGGGTGGTTACACCGGTTTCGGCCTCGCGGCGCGTATCCGCGGGACGCCGGGCGTGAGCCGTCGCGTGTTGCTCGCGGGTGCGGCGGCGTTCCTCGCGGTCGGCATCTGGACCATGCATTTTGTCGGCATGCTGGCCGCGCCTATACCGGCGGATACCGTCTACCTCGTTCTTCCCACCATCGTATCGTTCCTGATCTGCGCGCTGGTGGTCGGCATATCCTTGTTTTTCGTCAGCATTGGCGAACCCTCGCTGCGGCGTGTGATCTCTTCGGCGGTGCTGCTCGGGGCGGGCATCGCCAGCATGCATTATGTCGGCATCCACGGTCTCGTCGGCGATTTCGCCATCACGCATGATAATGCGATGATTTTCCTCTCGGTGCTGGTCGCGATCGTCGCCGCCTATGGCGGCTTGCGCGCGTTCCTGGCCCGGCAGGACGGCGTCCGGCTGATCGTGAGCTCGATCGCGTTCGGCGTCGCGGTATCGGGCATGCACTACACCGCGATGGCCGGCATGCATTTCGCCGCGCTGTCGGGGGAGGCGCATCACCATGGCGGCGGACTGGCCGCATCGCAGCAAATCCTCTCGGTGGTGGTGGCGCTGCTGTGTTTTGTCATTGCCGCAGGGTTTCTGCTGTCGCTGGTGCCGGATCCGCGGCGGCAGCCGGTGGCGACCGCGGCCGTCACGACCGGTCCGGTGGCGGAAGCCGCCGGTACCACGCCGCCGTCATCGCCTGAACCGGTTCCGGTTGCCGCATCCATGCCGCGGCCGATGTCTGCGCCGCTCGGCGGTCTGGGCCAGCCGCCCCGCGCCGCGCCTGCGCCCCGGCTTCCGGTCGAGGGCGCCAACGGCACGCACTTCATCGATACCGCCGATATCAGGAGCGTCCGCGCCGACGCCCATTATACCCGGGTCCATGACGGCACTCGGGAGCGGATGTGCCCGTGGTCGATTTCGGAAGCCGAAGCCCAGCTCGATCCCGGCCTGTTCGTCCGGGTGCACCGCAGCCATATTGTGGCGATCCCCCATGTCACCTTCGTCCGCAGGGAGGGCGACGGCGCGATCGTCGAGCTCGACGGCCCATCACCGCATCGCGTGCCGGTCAGCCGCGCCAAGATCGCCGAGGTCAAGGCCCGGCTTGGTCTCGCCAGACGCAACGCGCAGCCGGTTCAAACCGGATTGGGTCGCCAAGGTCGCCAGGACTGACGCATTTCGTGCGGGCGAAGCCGCGTTTCGTGCGAATTCCCTCACCTTGTGACCGGACGACCGGCTTCGCCTTGCCTGCGAAAAAATCCGGGGACAGCCTCCGCTCAACGTCTGCACACAAGAAGACGCATGGAGGAGACGATGATTCCTGGCCCATTCAGCTATCACCGGCCCGCGACCGTGGCCGATGCGGTCAAATTACTGTCAACCCTGGGTGACGAAGCCCGTCCCCTTGCCGGCGGCCATAGCCTGGTCCCGATGATGAAGCTTCGGCTCGCCACGCCGGAACATCTGGTCGATCTGCATGGCATCGACGGGCTGAAAGGCATCCGCCGCGAGGCGGGTCGCATCGTCATCGGCGCGATGACCACCCAGCACGAACTGCTGGCGTCCGACGACATCGCGAAATCGCTGCCGATCCTGCACGAGACCGCGTTGTTGATCGCCGATCCGCAGGTGCGTTACATGGGCACCATCGGCGGCAACGTCGCCAATGGCGATCCCGGCAACGACATGCCGGCGCTGATGCTGACGCTCGGTGCGAGCTACCGCCTCGAAGGCCCTTCCGGCGGGCGCGACATCGCGGCTTCCGAGTTCTATCAGGGCGCCTATTTCACCGCCCTCGAGCCCGGCGAAATCCTCACCTTCATTTCCATTCCGGCGCCGGCCGCCGGTCACGGCTACGCCTACGAAAAACTCAAGCGCAAGGTCGGCGATTACGCCACCGCGGCGGCGGCGGTCGTGCTGACGATGGCGGGCGGCAAGGTCGCAAGCTGCGCGATCGGTCTCACCAATTTGCACGAGACACCGCTGCTGGCTGCCGACGCGGCGAAGCTCGTGATCGGCACCAGCCTCGACGCGGCGACGCTGAAAAAGGCCGCGGCTGCTGCCGAAGCCATCATGTCGCCGGCCGCGGACGCCCGCGGGCCGGTTGAATACCGCAAGCATGTCGGCGGCATCATGGTGATGCGGGCGCTGACCCGCGCCGCCAGCCGCGCTAGCTGAGAAAGGGATCAAAAAATGGCAAAGACCCATGTGACCATGAAAGTGAACGGCGCCGAGGTCGAAGGCCTCGTCGAACCGCGCACGCTGCTGGTGCATTTCATCCGCGAAAACCTGCTGCTCACCGGCACCCATATCGGCTGCGAGACCACCCATTGCGGCGCCTG
>WNFA01003470.1_pt1 | contig 20652 bp, 13 predicted proteins | sample 5400481 | NCBI WGS metagenome assembly WNFA01 (sample SAMN13153340, study PRJNA577476) | soil metagenome | isolation source: 120 cm saprolite under Douglas fir tree site 2 hole 1 replicate 2 | place: USA:California | collected 2015-04-18
CGGTTCGCCCCTGGTCCCGCAAAATGGGCCACCCTCCAATAGCTGGCGCAGTCCCAGATCCCGTTCCCGATCGCGACAGTCGTGTCCAGCACTTGGGTTTGGTCATCGTCTTCGCTGGCGAGGATCATGTTTTGATCAACCGGGAATGCCGCTCCATGGGCATCAGCAATCGGCCAATTCCGTCCCGAGGGTCGAGCGTTGCACCAATTCACATTCCCTAGTGTGGTATATCCCTTTCGAACATTCGCATCCGCTACGTAATTCGCTTTACAAGATTGAAAGCCATTCGCGTAGATATCAAACCGCGTGTTTAGTCCATCCATGGCAGCCTGATCGTTACCCGGCTGGAGATCAACTCCGCTCAACCGCAGGCAAGTCGGCGGTCGCGATGCGGCCATGGCCTGACCTATCCCACCTCCCGTAATGGGGCCGCAGGCATCCGTTGGCAAAGAACCCGTCGTCGGCGTGAGATATCCGAAATCTCCTCGGCCGAATGCGCCGAACTTTTCCTGAGTTCCGGCCAGCCGGATGAGTTTGCGTTGTGCTGCCGGATCATGGCTAGCATTGACCAGCGCCCTCGTCGCCTGCTGATAGGTCATTTCCGGTGTTTCGAAGGGATTACAGATGAAAATTGGGGTGAAATCGCACACCACCTGATCAAAACCGGCGACTGCTTGCGCTCCCACCGTCAGCAGGTCCGAACCGCCGAAAAACGACGCTGGCAGAATCGTTGGCAGCGCGATCGGCTTCACCGTGACCTCGACGAACGCAGCCTGCGTCGGATCGCTCGTCAGGTTTCCCGGCAAGATGGGGTCGCTGTCGCGAAGCGGCAACGAGCGCAGGAATTTGACCCCCGCGACCCGCACGTTGCGATCCGATCCGCCGCCAAAAAAAGCCGGATTGGTGATCAGACCGTGTCTGCCTTCGATGGGTTGACAGGTGGGGCTATTGGCCTCGCATCGAAATCCGATCGCTTTGGTCGCCCGCTCGATCGCCGTCGGCGTGCGGTCGAGCTCAGCAGCGCCAGCGAGCGCCAACGCATCGGCCCCGTTCTGGAGCTGTGTCTGCAAGCTCATGTATCGGGACCCGTCGAGCGCCAGCACCGAGACACCGACGATAACAACCAGCATCACCGTCACATATGGAAGAATGATGCCGTCCGTATCGCCCCAGAACGCTGTGATTCGATTGTGTGATGCTTTCAGCCACGAGCCCGGCTTACCCTTATTTCTTTCGATTGCACTGATCCTCATCCCGGACGCACCGGCATGCGGGTCGCCGCATCGAGCAACAGTTAGCATGGAACCTTTACTGCGCGGTGCCGAGCGACAAACGTCGCGGCCGATGTGGCCGCGACGTATGAGCGCCCTGACGAGTGCAGGCTAGCACTTAATCTTCCGCCGGGTTGTCATTCTTTGTCGTCGTGAGGATAGCGATACAGCCGGTCGCACTGGATGGAGTAGGTCCGATTACTTTTGCTTCTGCCGTCGAGTCGCAAAGCGTCGAGCCGAACTGCGGTGCGGCACCTCCAACCGCCGGGATCGGCAGGAAGACCTGGTTTGTGTTCGAAGCGGCCGCAACCGAGTGTACCGTGCGTGGATTACCCGACGTGGCAGGGTTCACGGGGATGGTCTGCACCGCGACGTCAACGGATTGGTCCAGCTTGCGTCCCGATGAGTCGATGAACCCGAGGACCTCGACACCCTCTACACCCGCATTTTTGGTGCGGCATGTTGTGTTGCAACTCGGGATGATGAAGTGGCCGTCGCCCGGATTGAACCAGACTTCGTCGGCGCCTCCCAGGTCCTTGAAGACCTTCGCGACCTTCAAGCTCTGGAGGTGGACGATGACCGTATTCCGAGGCGCACCGGGTGCGTCCTTGGCTGCCGCATTGCAGCCTTCCAGGATCTGGTCTCCGCCGATGGCCATCCCTTGCGGGCCGGCGCAGTCGGCGAGCGGAATCGTGACCGTTCGCTCGACCTTCGGGGAACCGCTAAGGACACTCTGGGGATCGATCACCGAGATCCCGCCGTCCGTTGAATGACCCCCGCTGCCGTTGATCTCCGGAACGTTTTGATAAAACAACCCGGTGTCCTTGCTCCACCCACACTGCTCGAGGCCATTGGTGGCTTTCGGCGTATTGCCGGACTTGCCGTCAAACTTGAGCTGATTAAGGACCTTATGGGCTTTCGTGTCGATGAAGGTGACGTAGGGCGGGTCCTCAGCGGGGCTCGCGAGCATGATCAGGTTATGTTTGGAATCGTAGCACATTTCATCGGCTCTGGTTTTCCCGCCGACTGGAATCGGGTTCTGCGGTAAGCCTGTTTTCACGCTCCCGTCCAGGTTAAGCACCCAGACCTGCCCCGGGCCGCACAGCGGGTTCGGGTTCGGGAAGCAAGTGCCGCCGGTGTCGCCGACCCAAACCTCAGTGTCATTGTTGGCGGTCAACACACCGTCGGGGCCGGAAGTGTCGTTGTTGCCAGTGAAGCCCTGGAACTTATTGTTGACGACTTGGGTGAAGGTGGTGCCGTCGAAGATGTCGATCGTCTTGTTGCTGCGGTCAGCGAGATAAAACTTCTTGTTCGTTGGATTGAACCAGCTGATGTCAAACGAAAAGAATGTCGGGCTTTTATTCGGCAGGTTTCCAACACCGGTGTTGTTTAGTCCTATGATGGTCGTGAGGCTGAACACTTCGTCTTTTTGGAATGATTCCTGCGTCAAGGCGGGCACCGCCATGGCCAAGATGGCAATGGCGCCGGCTGCCATTCCGGCCATTTGCTTGAGAGGAGACCTACTCATATTTTCTCTCCCTTTTGCATCTTATCTTGCACATTATCTTGCACAAAACGCGCGCGTGTGTGCATCCGCCCGCGTCTAAGCGAAGCTAGGCGCTTCAGGGGAAGTACAAAGTCTCATTAACGCGACATCCCCCCGATGACCCGATCGTTGGAACGCTCGATCGATTTCCAAGTATTTGGGCGATGCTCTTGGTTGTCAAGTGTGTGTTATTAACATTCCTTATTAACATTCAGCGGCGTGTTCGACCCTTCGGCAACAAACGAGCTGTGTGAGATTATGCCTGATTATGGCTGATAAAATGTGGAACTTGCGCGGGTCGAGCGTATCTGGTCAGCCACCGATAAAGCGTTGGTCGGCTGTTTTCGAGCTCAAGGTCCTTCAGGCGCCTTACCTGCTCGGTTCGGACCGCTTCAATGGGGGCGGATGAGGATTACATTGATCGTCCGGGGACGTCGCTCTGGTCAACATGAGACTTGAACCGTTCCCCGAGGGTCGGTGCCGGCTTGGACCAATTGCTCGCTGGACAATGCGATCCAATTGCTCGCTGGAGAATACGATCGGGGACGCTCTGTGGTTTCTGCTCGGTGTCGTCGTCAGTCTCGTATGCATCTCGGCATCACGCATGCGCCACAACAGCGATGAAGCCGAGCAACCTCCAAATCCGAGCGGTTGGTGCTCGCTCGTGATGAACATGTCAGCCGCGTCGCAACGCCAAACCACGACTTGTGGCGAGTGCGCAACATCACTTACAATTCTCCGATTCTCGCGTTGGTCTATTCACTCACGGCTCAATCGACGTGAGGGACTAACAACGGGCCGAACCCTCGAAAAGGTCGTGATGTGGCTCGTCTGCGGCGTTTTGCGCACGCGATTGCAATCATTGCAGCGGCAATAACATCCGCGGCAGCAACTGATTTGCCCGAGATTTCATTAATGGGCACGCTGTTACTTTGGGATGAAGGTGGGATCGCATTTGGTGATTTGACGTTCTGGAACCGCCCGCTGCTCGGCACCGCCACTGCAATTGTTGTCGACTGTCAATTTTTGGACCGGGACGGCCAAAAGGTCGACCAGCGCAAGCTGACGGTCGAAGGGCCCGTGTATGGCCGCACGATCAAGACTGTCCGGGTCAGAATTGGAACTCTCTCAGAGAACGCTGACACAATGGCTTGCTCGGTAGTCGACTTCAAATGGGTGAGTTGGCAGCAATAACGGGCAGGCGCTCAGGACGCTGACCGGGAGTGAAGGTTGGGCGCCACCGCTATTTGCGCCAGCCGATACCGATTTCCAGTTAGCGACCTCGGCTGAAGCGCAGCCCGACGCCCCGGGCGTTAATTTGTGCAAAAGTTTCCGATCCTCGACGGTTTTCTTGTCATTACGACTATAAATTGTGATAGGCCATAACGTAATGGGTCGTCATAATCATAATTGCTGCCAAGCAGGTAACAGAGAACCTTTGAACCAAGGAAGGCCGTTTGGCGACCAATTGTTTGAATCGAACTGCTGCGTGCAGATGACCGGGATGCGTCAAGGCTTTGCCGGGATGAGAGCGAGTTGCGCGCGTCTCGTGCTCACGACAAGCAGATCGAATGGATAAAGACCGGAGGTTGAAAGCGGGCTGCTATGGCTAAAAAGAAAAGGCACTCGAGGGTGGAAATCGCGTCGAAGCTAGCGCTGGCACGTGATCTGGCAACGCAAGGGAAACTGCAAAGCGAAATTGCGCGCGCGCTTGGCGTGAGCGTCATGACCTTGCACCGATGGCGCAAGGCGCTGCCTAGCTCTCGGCCCGCGTTGGTAGCGACTCACGAGGCTAGCCAGCCTGGTCGGACGCCCGGCGGGGGCAACCGAATTGCCGAACTTCAGCTCGAAAATTCACGGCTGCGACGCCTGGTGACCGATCTCCTTCTTGAGAAGATCAAGCTCGAAGAAGCCGCCCAGAGACAAAAAATCTCTGCCTGACGGACTGAGGACGAACATCCCGATAATAATCGGGTGTGTGGCCGACCCTGTTTGCAATTTGCTCCCTCAGCAGTTTTCACTGAGGAAACGACACAACGTCGGCCGGGAGGACGAAATCAGCGACCAAGGTCGGAAAAATCCCATTGCGGGAAGACATGTTATGGAACGGAGGACACCAAGCCGGTAAAACCCGCTAAAGAAGCGGTCCGGTAGTCCTGCTGCACCTCAGGCGGTTACCCAAACGGATTGGTTCCCATGAAACGGATCACGACATTCGTGGGCTTTGCCGTGTTTGCCTTTGTTGCCGGTTCGTCTGCGGCGATGGCCGAGCAGAGCAACGGCACGCAACCCGCTCGCCTCAATGCGCCTCGGGAACAGGCGCCGGTTCCAGCGATCAAGCCGATACAGGAGAACCGGATTCCGAAGCAAATCCGTTCAGCGACGGATGTAGGCGCAGGTCGGGACGAGCCGCAACAGCGGTCGCGAACCGACCGCCCTCCTCTCTCGCGTACTACGGAGTCCCAGTCATCCTTAACGTGCCGGAGCTTGGCTACGTCGATGTGCCCGAAGGCGAATATGCTCGGCTTTACGACAAATTGTCATCTTCGGATTCCGAGCAAGTGCAAGAAGCCATGTCGTCGTTACGGAAACTCAAGGAACTGGAGGAAGCGGAGATTGAGGCGGCGCAGCGCGGGCCGGAAAGGATAGAACCCGCCGACCCACCGGATTTGAGCGAGCCAATTTTTTTCGATTCACCGTCGCGAGCGGAACCTCGTCGGAGGGGACTCTACTGATCGGGCACGAGCTTGAACCTCGCCGGTTTGCCTGCGTCAGGCGCTAGCTCGCACCGGAACAAGGGTGCGGGTGCCTTGGGTTCCGAGCTTCACTTTTTCTTTCCGCTATCCTGACACGTATTTCGACGGGGTGGCTACGTTCTCGTCAAATCACCGTCGCGTGGAATTGAGCTTGCTTCATGAGCCGCCTTCAATCTTCGACCCTCCAGCTCCGGCAATTATGAGGTGCAAGCTGGGCCCCGGACGATGCCCACGGTCGGCCTTAGAGTAGTCGACCGACGTAGGCAGCGTTTGCGACAGATTCTCGCGGCTGGCTCCCAACGTCGAACACAACAATTGGGGCGGATTCCGGTTTCAACAAAACGGAAACCGATCTAATGTTTCCCAGGATGGTAGATCGAGAGGCTGAGGTGCAACGGCTGGCTCTGACTCTGGCTGTGGCTGCGACAATGCTATGCTACGGATCGGCGGCCCGCGCACAAGCGGGTACCACCTTCTATCCGGTCGAATTCGCGGCCTGCCAGCCGCTTCCACCTTGGTATCCGCGCGGTTGGGAATTGATGGTGCGTTATCCTTGCGTTACTTATGTTCATGGAGCTTCCTACTATCCACCAGCTTACTACCCTTATCCTGCAGTCTATCCGCACCAGCGAGTGTCGATTCACGCAATGCACCGGGTCCATCGCCGGCCCTATCTGCGCCCCGGATGGTGGTGGTGAGGATGCGGTCGTGCCTTCGTCGCCGCGGGCGCTTTCTTCAGCTGCCGGGCCCCCTGGGCAGCGAGCCTCTCCCGCCGACGCTGCGGTGGCCGTGCGCCGGCCTTCGGGCCCCCGTTAGGGAACCTGATCTTGCAAATTAGGAGACGTCGGGCTTGACGATCCCCACAGCCTGAGACTCAAGCCCCGCCCCGGCGGGGCTTTCCTTAGGTTTTCCTGACCGGGGGATTAACGTTGCCCAAAGCAGGAATCTCCTCGCAGGGGATGCCACTGGCCGTTGCCTGTATGAGATCGTCAACGATGCTTGAAGCGTCGTGTCGCTCGGAGGTTTCGCGGTTGATGCTTGCGATTTTTTCCCGCCACTCCGCGGAATCCTTGCCGCCCATCCGTGCCTCCCAACGACCTATCAACTGCACCCTAGTCCGTATTTTGGTTCAAGATAGAGTCCGTCGCCAGCGATGGCGTTCGGCTGATGCGCTGACGCCGGCGGCGCGGCGCAAGCGCCTCTTCGGCGTCGATCGCGGCGAACAGCTTCTCCATGGCACGCGCCGACGGCGCACCGAGCGTCTCGTTAAGGTGGATTATCTCCGCAAGCTCCTCGCGGACGAGATCATAGCGCCGCGCGAGCTCGCGGTCGCCGGCAAGCGCTTGCTCGACGCGATCGGCGTCGTGGCGGCTCAGCGTCCCTGCCGCGTACCACGGCAGCAGAGCTTCGATCTCGTGGCGCTCTGGCTCCTTGTTGATCGCGTTCATGGCCAACCTCTGTCAATTCCCGCCGCCTTGAGCAGCTCTGCTAGTTCCTTGCGCGCTGGTCATCGCCATGCCCGATGCATGCTCGATCACGCCGGACAAACAGGTTGAGCCAGGGAAGCGAAGAAGAAATGTGGTCGACGGGCAAGGCTCGAGCACGGCACGGTCTCTTCCGCTGCGACACCTTCGGAGCGGCCCATATTACGCCGCCCCTCGATCCAGTACGCGAAAGTGGTATTGCGTTTCATTTCCCCCGCCCGAATGCCTAGCCGCTTAACATCCAGCCGCTTCGCACGTTATGCCCGCATTGTGGCTTTCTGTGAGGTCCCCATTCACATCGCTCAGCAGTGTGGCCCGTTTAACACATACCGCTGGGTAAGTGTCCGCCTGGTTTGGCGATTTGTGGATGCATAACAGCGGGTAAGGATCATGCCTCAATTTGAATTTTCCGGCCGAAGTCGAATGGACTGACCTTCGGCATGATGATACGGCGCATTAGATAGGCGTGTGTTTTACCGGTCACCCAAACCATTGGAAAACGGGCCAGCTAGCGACAAACTGTAACGTAGGGCGCGGTTCAATTGCGGAGTTGCCCATGCCCACACGGTTCACGCGACGCCAGGTTGCCGCGGTCGGTGCGTCCGCCCTCGGGGCGTCGGCGATCGCCGCCCCGTCGGGCACTCGGCCGGACGACGGTGCGGCCGCCACGCGCGAAGCCTCGCGCGTTTTTCCCACGGGATTTCTCTGGGGCACCGCTACCGCCGCCTATCAGATCGAAGGCGCCGTCAGCGAGGACGGCCGTGGCCCCTCGATCTGGGACACGTTCACGCACACGCCGGGAAAAATCCGCAACGACGACAACGGCGACGTCGCCGACGATCACTACCACCGATATCGAGACGATGTGCAGTCGATGAAGGCGCTCGCCGCCACTGCGTATCGGTTCTCGATTTCGTGGCCGCGGATATTCCCGCAGGGCATCGGCGCGCCAAATCCGAAGGGCCTCGACTTCTACGACCGGCTCCTCGACAACCTCGTCGCCAATGGCATCGCGCCGTTCCCGACGCTCTATCACTGGGACTTGCCGCAGGCGCTGCAGGATCGCGGCGGGTGGGAAAGGCGCGACACCGCCGTGGCATTCGCGGACTATGCCGGCTACGTCGCCGAAAAGCTCAGCGACCGGGCGAGGCACTTCTTCACGCTCAACGAGTGCGCGACGTTCGTGGAACTGGGCCATACGACCGGCGTGTTCGCGCCCGGATTGAAGCTGCCGCCCGACCGACTGAACCAGGTCCGGCATCATGCGCTACTCGCCCACGGGCTTGCGGTGCAGGCGATCCGCGCGCGCTCGCGTGCGGGCACGCAAACCGGGCCGGCGGAGAACGTCAGCGTCTGCGTGCCAGTCATCGAGACGCCCGAGCATATCGCGGCGGCCGAGCTCGCCACGCGCGAGCTCAACGCGCCGTACCTGACCGCGATCATGGAAGGCCGCTACCGCGAGTCCTTCCTGGCGGCTGCCGGTGCGGACGCCCCGAAGGTCGCCGCCGAGGATATGAACGCGATCAGTGCTCCAGTCGATTTCGTCGGCATCAACGTTTATGGGCCGGGCAGCTACATCAGGTCGTCCGATGCTGCTCCCGCCTTCGTCTCGGTGCCATTCCCGGCCAAGCATCCGACGATGAATTCATCCTGGCTCAAGATCGGTCCCGAGGCGCTCTACTGGGGGCCCCGCAACGTGGCCAAGGTCTGGAACGTGAGCGACATCTACATCACCGAGAACGGCTGCTCAGCGACCGACGTGCCGGCCACCGATGGCCTCGTCTACGACACCGACCGCATCATGTTCCTGCGCAGCTATTTGACGCAATTGCAGCGCGCAACGTCCGAGGGCGTGCCGGTGCGCGGGTATTTCCATTGGAGCCTGATGGACAATTTCGAGTGGGCCGATGGCCTCAGCACTCGTTTTGGATTGCTCTACGTCGACTATACCACCCAGCAGCGCACGCCGAAGCTGAGCGCATCATTCTACCGGGAGATCGTCGCGCGAAACCGGCTGGTGTAGTCCGCAGCCCATGACCCATGGCGGACATCGTTAGGCGGCTTACACCTATCGCGAACTCAAGCGTGCTGAGGAGTCGTCAGCAACGGCCGCTGTGAAGTATCGGCGGTCCAATGAAGCGCCGCGAGTTCATCACGCTGCTGGGCGGCGCGGCGACCTGTCCGCTCGCAGCGCGTCTGCTGCGCATTAGCTAGACAAGGGCAGATTTTCCCTCACATCCAAGATCAGAACCCTCGACCGTGTCCTCGAACAGGCCAAGCTCGCGGCCTTCGTCGAGTGCGCCGGCGTCCACCACCCCGTCGAGCTTCGATCCTTCCAACCGCATGTCGCGCCAGCACTCAACCAATCGTCGATGCTTGCATCGGTATTTCATCCGTTCGACCGGTCTAAGCTCGGAAAGATGTAGCTCGCCGCCGATGACGACGAGACGAAACCCAGCGCGCTCGTACTCCGACCACATTTTCTCTGTGTCGTCCCAATGCCGAAAGAACGCATCGACCGTACGAACGATGCCGTCGAGCGCCACCCTTCCCTCCCCCTCAGACCCAAACGTTGCTGATTGCCGGCTCAAGCTATCGGCGTCACAATGCTCGCTGCCGGGAACGCTACAGTCCGTCGCATGCAAGGTGGCCGGCGAGATCTATCTGCCACCATCGCGCAATGCTCGAATTTGGAGCATGAGATCCGCCACACACTCTCGAAGCTGTGCATTCTCGGCTTCGAGCCGCTGGAGTGGTCTCTGATTGCTGCGTTTGGAGACATGTCCATTCGGACTGCCTCTCGGTTGCCGAGCGTGCTCACGGGCCATCTCCAGACTCAGCACGTTCTTTATCCTGTTTGATCGAGAAATCTCGTTCATGAACCACCCCCAGGCACCAGTACCGTCGGTTGAAGCAGGTTGATCGCACCAAAGCGAAGGAACTAGGATCGACGAGCAGCGCTCGGAAATGGCACAGCCTTCTCCGCTGTGGCGCCTTCGTAGCGGCCCGCAGTCGCAGCCCATCGATCCAGAAATGTTCAGAACTCAAGCCCCCCGAACATCTCGGGACGGCCAACATCCAAGCTTTCAGACAGTTCCCGCCGCGACCGCCTTTTCTTTCTTTCCCCCTTAGATTCCTCCGACAGTGTGCTCTGTCTGCCACACTCGCCATGCTGATACGCCGCTTGCTCCAATGAACGGCGAGTCCGCCATTTGTCCGCTTTCAGGACCCAAAGCCGACAAGCTGCGTGCAGCGCGGTCATGACACGTCCCGCGGCATTCTCCGACAGGTCAGTGCTGGTCTCGGCCCGTAGTCGGCCGGTCCTGCATTCCAGGTGTGGTCGGCTGGTTCTAAAGACCTTTACCGATCACACCCTGAGCGCGCATTGACGTGCCCGCGTTGGCTGGCCTCACTTGCCCAATGCCAATTTTCTGATTGGTACCGGTGCCCTGTTGCAATGGTAATGGTAATGCCGTCTGAACGGTGCCCTGTGGTAATGCCAGCACAGGCCTCACCTGCGGCACGGCAATTGTCGGATTGGTACTCGTGCCCTGTTGCAATGGTAATACCGTCTGATTGAACACGGTGTCCCGTTGCAATGGTAATACCAGCGCGGGCCTCAGTTGCGGAACGCCAATTGTCTGATCGGTGCCGGTGCCCTGTTGCAATGGTCCGGTGCCCTGTTGCGATGGTAAGATCCGCGCAGGCCTAGTCGAACCGCTCGTTGACCTGGTCGGGTTGACCGGTCTCACCTGCCTTGTCTGGTTGATACTCTGTGCGGTAGGACTCTGATTGGGTTGTCCGGCGCTGCCCAAATCACCTGGGGGATGGTCGCTCCCTTCGGTAGGACCACCCGGGGTAGCACCACCCGGGGGATGGTCGCTCCGTTCGGAAGGACTTGTTTGTGGACGTACGTTAACCGGGGGTAGTGTGATCGGCCCATCGACCATGGCAACGGGGAAGCCGGCAGACTGAAATCCGCCGAATGCCTCATTCCACCAAATGGCGATGACCCAGTTGCCCCGGACACTTTTGATGGTCATCTCCGGCCCACCCGAACGTAGCCGGACAAGATCACCCTCTTGAAGCCGAGGAGTGGTCTGGCTCTGCGTTGCCGTGTTGGCTGGCGTGGCGAGGGCTGAAACCGCCCACGAGGCGCTGAGTGCGATCCCCAATGTCGCTTGAATCGCGATGGCAGCCGGTTTCGGCAACTTCAACATGGTAGGACCTCCGACATTTCCGCGCTAGCGGATGATATGGATGGGCGATAGCGGAATAACTTACTCGATATTGCCGCACGTGGGTACGTTTTGCTCAATTTCGCCTCGTTGCCGGCGGCGCCACCAACCGCCGCGGACGCGCTGGAGCGCCAGCTCGCCAAGCAGAAGCCTTGCAAGGCCCGTCGTGGACGATCCGTCTCTTTGTGTAATCTTGTGCCGGCCGTCCGGCGTGCGAACTCAACCAGCTCGCCATCGGAATGATAGCGATAGGTGCCGAACTTTGATCGCCGCGCGGATAAAGAAAGCCCCGGGGTCCGGGGCTTCCAAGAAGTCAGCAACCATCTCGGGATCAAGATGCCAGACGCGTTGATACTATCTTAGTCACGCAAGGCGCAGAATTGCTATCTCGGTATAGCAGCGATCCGCCCCGACCTGCCGCAGGGTAGCACAATGGCAACGTGCGGCAGAATTGCTATTGGCGCAGGCTGACGTTGCCGATCTCAGCAATCGGGTGAGCTTGCGCTGTTCTATGATGCAAAGCTTGACCTTGCTGCACGCTAGAAGTCAGGCAACCCGTCAATCGCCTCTTTGGCGAACTCGACTGCGTCCTCCTTCGAATATCTGGCAGAAGGCGTCCGAAGACTATTGGATTCGGTGCCCGCGATGCTCTGGCCATCCAAGCGCCTAAAGTATGCAAACCATCTTCCGGGCTGATCTTCGAAAGCTTCAATCAAGTGACCCTTGTATTCCACGGCACTTACTCTCACACAGCTTGGCCGCAGCTCATGCACAAGCTGCCTCCGAAGAAGCCCAGGAGTTGGAAGGCCGAAGCCATCCACGCGCCCCGACCGCCGGGGACTCAAAACCGGCGGCCGGGACTTGTCACGACGCACGGGGTTAGGGCGCGTCATGACCAACTCATCTGCCAGCAGCGGGTTGCATTTCTCAATTTGAAATTCAGCCGCTGGGCATATCGTAAGTGTCCCGACCCGCCGCATGGCGGGGTGACGGGCCGGGACTTGCGCTAGCACTGCAGAGCGGGACCATCCCCACGGCCCCGCATCACATTGTCCCACAGCAGATCCAGCTTGGGGTAGCTATTCGGTACCGCGTCGGCCGGGCAATCGGAAATTTTGGAACGGTAATGCGAAACCGCGGACCCAATGCTTTGTCTGTCCGGCGCTCGATTTCATGCCGCGTGAAATGACGGCACGCCACCGGCCGGCCTCATTGATCAAGCTGACGCCGAAGAAACCGCGGGGTTGAAATGATGCGTCCCTAACCGACGGTCAAGGTCATCGCCCACGGCCCGAAGGCCGATCGGACCTATTGGGTTGAATTCCGGACTGCGGATGGCCGAGTGCATCACGCATTGCTTGAATCTGGAGCACAAGTTCCACGACACTGCGTCGGAGCACGACATTTTCGGCCTCGAGCCGCTCAAGTAGTCTCTGATTCACTGACAACACACTCGAACCGCCTGTTGGTTGCGAAGTGCGCTCACGTACAAGTTGCAGGATCCGCACATCCTCTCTCCTGTCTGATCGAGATATCTTGTTCGTGAACCCCTAACACCAACATCCGGTTGGATGGTACTGTTGTGTGATGCCCCCAGTTGGATGGTACCGTTGTGTGATGCAAAGGAGAATCTCGTCACACGCACCGTGACGAGCAATTGACCAGCGTATACCGCAAACACAGATCTAACATTCCGTACCTGCGCACCACGCAACGCCCCACCCTTTATGTTAATCTCCGGCGCGACAAATGGTTGCCATTGTCGGGCAAGCAACAACGCGTTGCTTTGCAGTACCTAACGCGCAACGAAAAACTGCGGCAACATAGGGAGGGTCGAATGCAAGCTGCTATGGCTAAAAAGAAAAGGCACTCAAGGGTGGAAATCGCCACGAAGCTAGCGCAGGCAGCTGATCTCGCGACGCAAGGGAAATCGCAAAGGGAAATTGCGCACACGCTTGGTGTGAGCGTCATGACCTTGCACAGGTGGCGCAAGGTACCGCCTGGGCCTCAAACTGCATTTGTCGCGACCCACGAGGCGCGTCGGGGCGACCGAATTGCTGAACTCCAACTCGAAAATTTACGGTTGCGGCGACTGGTGACTGATCTACTTCTTGAGAAGATCAGGCTCGAAGAAGCTGCTCAGACTTCGAAATGCGCCGATGTTGACGTTGCGCAGGATCGAATCGAACGCGCCGGAACCGTGGGCTTGCGCGACGCCCGCGAACTACCAATCCAGCCTGACCGTGCCCAGGAAGGCCGCGCGCGAGTGATTTGATTGTTGGCGATGTCGTAGACCTCCAATCCCGCCGCTCTTCGGTCACCACGAAGATCGAAGCTCGACCCACGGTTACGCAGCGAGGCGCGAGCTCGCAATGGCGGCATTCACCAAGAGCTGACAGCGGGAGAAGTGGAACCTCTGGCGCGTCCAGGTAAGCTGTCCCGCAAGATCGGTTAGCGCGCGATTAAATTTTGTTGGCGCCAATCTTCGGCCGGATGCGGTAGCGGCCCCTGATGGTCGAACACTTGGCCAAGGTCGCGGCAATCCACCCATCCGCCGCACGCTGGGCATCGATAAAGACGCTCGGCTTCGTCTTTGGGCGGGTCGCCCATTGGACGGCCGATGTACTTCCCGCGCGGAAACTCAATGATCGGGCTGTGCTGTTCAGCCATCTGGTTCCTCCGATACGAGAACCCGCCCGAGTGTTTGACATGAAGCGCGCCCCGACCCGCCAAAGGATCTGGAGGAATGGCGGGCCGGGACTTGCCACGACGTACGGGGTGGGCGCGTCATGACGAACTGATCCGTGCCAGCGCGGGGTTGCATCTCCCAATTGAAAATTCACCCGCTTGGAATATCGTAAGGGTCCCGACCCGCCGCATCGGGTGACGACGGGCCGGGACTTGCAGCTAGCTAGCACCGTTGCGGGGCCAAGAGGGCAGCCCCGCAATTACATTGTCCCACAGCAGATCAACGTTGGGGTAGCTATTCGCTACCGCGCCGACTGGGCAATCGGAAAATTTGGAACGGTAAGGCGTAACCGCGGACGCAATGTCGTGCGTTCTGCCGCGAAAAATGTGCCGCAAAAGGAACCTTGCAGCTGACGCAACGTTATCTGGTCTCAGCAAGCAGGGAGGGCCTGATCATGACCAAGGGTCGTCGTTCTGCCACTGCTCGCTCGGTGCCAGCCCAGACCCCCGAGCAACTCCTTGAGCTAACCCAGGAGCATATCCGCCCGCTGATCGCGATGATCGACCGGCTCAACGAAGCCGGCGCGGAGCACGAGCTGAGGGTGATCACCAAACAACTCACGCGGCTGGTCTTCAGGGCGCAGCCGCTCCCCAGCGGCAAGTAGGCCCGACCATGAAGAGCCGCGCCCGTCTAGAATTTTGTCCAACCAAGTAAGGTCCTTGTGTAGGTTGCAAGCGTTCGTTCTAACCGACCGACCACCACCTAGCGGGTGTTTTGCCCCCGGTACGCCCCAGCCGGGGCATTTTTTAACTGGTGATGGCAATCAGCAGCTTTCACCTGACGCGACGCCCGTGAGCGGACCGTTGAACAAGAACCGCGCGGGCCTTTTGCCGACGACGAGCACGCGACGAGGTGCCAGCGTGCACCGGCACGGCTCCAGCCTGGAATCCGATGGTCGGCAGTTTCCCCGGCTCCGCGCGCGCCGCGAGCCAATTCGATGCAGTCTTTTTTGAGCAGTCGTCCGCGAAGAAGGGTGATTGTTTCCTAACAAAAATTTATGGCTCTAACATCGCGCTTTAACGTCTAACACAAAGGTCCCGCAGGCGACACGTAGCGGTGCGAGTTACCATTCGGCTAAGCCTAATCGTTATCGAGATGCTCGTCTCAGGCCGTAACGGGAAGAATTTTGACTCTGGACAGCTTCTTCGAGCTTGATCTTCTCAAGAAGTAGATCAGTCACCAGTCGGCGCAGCCGTGAATTCTCGAGCTGGAGTTCAGCAATTCGGTCGCCCCCGCCGCGCCTCCGGTCGGGCTGACCCGCCTCCTGGATTTGCGACGAACTCAGACTGAGGTCCAGGCCGCGCCTTGCGCCACCGGTGCAAGGTCATCACACTCACACCCAGCGTGCGCGCAATATCGCTTTGTAGTTTCCCTTGCGTCGCTAGATCATGCGCCTGCGCTAGCTTCGACGCGATTTCTGCCTTCGAGTGCTTTTCTTTTTAGCCATAGCAGCGCATTCGTCCTCTTATGTTCATCTATCGCAATTTCTAATCGACCTGCTTGAGTTAGATTGTGCCTGCCCAAAGAAGACGGTCAATCCGTATCGGCTTAAGTGACGACATCTCGTGACCACACGGTCCAGAGACTTTCTGCGGAGTGCTCAGGCCGCCGCCGCCGACAGGCAGCTAAGCAACAAAATCCGAACAGCATGTGCCACACGACTCATCCAGCGCGGCACACTTGCTGCGGCCCCCTCAAGTTTACGCGCCTCCCCGACCGCTAAGAGTCAACCGCATCGTTCCGGGCAAGGGTGCCTGCCCCCGTGAGCTACAGAAGACCCGACTGTGCAAAAAACATTCCGGGGCTGCACGATCTATAGTTTGTTACCTACAATTACGACAATCTTGGATTGTATTTGGCAGAACGAACCCAAACCCGACCTGCTGAAGTTGATTTGGCAACAACGCATTCTATGTGGGCGAGCGACATCACCCCGGTCACCGGCAAGTGGCGGATCGAGACCGTGGAGATCAGGCCCCGTGCAGATCGGCGAGGTTCGGCTTGCGGCCGGCGACCTGGTGGTCGCCGACGACACCGGCGTCTGCTTCATTCCGCGCGACGTCGTGCTTGAAGTGCTCGACGCGGCCGAGCAGAAGGCGAAGGCCGAAGCGGTCCGCTGCAAGGCGATCGACGACGGTATGCCGGTGCCGGACATTGCGCGCGCGACCTACGGGGAGAAGTAGGCGGCCCCCGCCTTGCCCCTTGGCATCAGGCCAGAAGACCCAGCGCCTGAGACGACGGCACGCGCGGAGGCGAAGGCCCGCCCCTCACTCGGCCGGCGTTGCGGCGACGGCATTCTGTTCCGGTCGTTCCGCCGCCGCCGAGATTGCCGGCGAGCGGCTCAGGGCAAAAAGGAAGACGGCCATGATCACGTAGGCGATCGCAACGGTGGGAGTGACAGCCAATCCCACCGACTCACCGTGCATGAAGCCGAAGAAGGTGAGCACCGCGCCCGACAAAGCAAAGGCCGAAGCCTCCGCGAACTTCTTCTCGATCACGAACACGCCGATGGCGCCGAGCACGAGACCGGTCAGGATCGACCCGCCGCCGAGAACCTCGAGCCCGTGATAGAGCACGCCCACCTGGCCGAGCTTGTCGAAACCGATTGCTGCGGCAGTGGTCCCCGCTGCGCCAAGCGCGCCGTCCATCAAGGTCTTGCTCCAGGCTGCAAGATGCGGGGTGAGCGCGAGCACAATCGCCGGCGCGTGCTTGGCCGGCGTGGTCTGGAACGCCTGCGCCCCGATGAGCATGCCGATGTAGAGCAGGATGGGCGATATCGCGACCACCGGGACAAGCGCCAGCAGCACCGAGACGACGGCGAACCAAGACAGAATAATCACCATGACGCCGGTGGCCGCCGAATAGCCAATGCGGCCGCCCATCGCTTTCCAGCCGGGATGACCGATATAGACCGCGTTGATGAACGGATTGCCCATCAGACAGCCGATCAGACTGACGACGCCGTCGGCGGTGAGCACACGAGTGGTGGGATAGGCGTCGCCCGCCGCCTCCGCGCTCTCCACATTGTCCATGGCCTCGACCAAGTCGTAGATGCCGAACGGGATCGCGGTCACGAGGATCACCCCGAGATATTCGAAGCCGGAGAACACGTGATTGACGGCAGGGATCGGTACTGAGAAGCCGAAATTGGTGAACGCGCCGCGCAGGCCCTCCAGGCTCAAGCCGCCGTAACCCAGGCCGAACATGTTCGAGCCCCAGGCGATGATCATGCCGACGGCGATGGCGACGAGCCCAGCGGGAATGCCCTTGGGGTATTTGAAGCCGCCGAACCAACTCACCAGAATGATGCCGAAACAAGTGAGTCCGATGATCGGCGTCATGTACATTTCGAGCGCCGGTCGCATGGAAATGAACGTGATGGAGACGCCAGCGAGCGTTCCAAGCAACGCCGCTCGGGGCGTGATCTTGCGGATATAGGGGGCGATGAAGCCGCCGATCATCAGGATGAAGCTCTGAAAGAAGACCCAGACCAGGCCTGCTTCCCAACCCTTGATCGGATCATTGGTCTTGAGCGTGATCGGCAACATGATCACGAAGGTCACGATGAACATGTGCGGCACGCTCACGCCCGAGGGCAACGCGCAGACATCGCTGCGGCCGCTCTTGAGCGCCAGCCGATAGGCGAGGAAGGCGTAGTACATCGTGGAGAGGCACATCATCAGCCCGAGCGCGGGCAGAATGCGGCCGAAGACGAGCGAGTCCGGCATCTTCAACACGAACCGCAACAAGCCGGTGAGCACCAGCATATTGACGAGGATATTGGTTCCGAATCCGAAAAACGCGTTCCAGTCGCCTGGCGTCCACAACGCCGGGCGCTTCATCTCGGATGCGGTCGCCGACATCATCTGCTCCTATCGATCAGGGACTCGATTTCAAATCGCCCAGGGCGCGTTCGCGCCCCGGCAGATCGTAAAGGAGAAGCCGGACATCCGATCTCGGATCGGGAGGTTCATGACGATCCGAGCATTGGGACGTCCGGCCTCATGGCGAAAACACTCAGAACGTGAAGCCCAAGCCCCCATAGCCGACCCAAACCTCGCGGTGCGCGGTTGCGAAGGAATTCGCGGTGCCGGTGAAGGTCTGAGCGAGCAGCAAGCTATCGTTGATGATGTGGTAGTACTGGACGCCACCCTGACGCCACCCTTGGCGTACCAGGTGCCCCACCTCGTCGGGACCAGCCAATCCAGCGTTTCCTTGAGGGCGAGACCGGTCGTGAACACGCCGGCATTGCTGAGCGAGCACGGCGTAGTGGTGGCCAGTCCGCAACCCGTCACGCCTCGGTTCCAGTAGCTGCTCGGACCGACCGTGACCCAGGTCGGCGCCGCAATCGTCAGCGGGACGCCGGTGATTTTCTTCAGATCCAGCGTCGGCACAATGCCGATTTCGACGTCATACGTGTCGCCTTGGTTGCCGACGACAACGGTGGAATCCCCGGCGATCGCGTAGAACAGCTTGACGTAGGGGTTGATGGTGAACGCCCAGCCGGTGAGCGCGCCGTCGTCGAAGCGGATATATGGTTCAATGTTGCGCTCCTGCCGGAAGTTGCCGGGCGGACTAAGGAACGTGATGTAGGTGACGCCGGTCTTCCAGTATTTGGCAATGGTCCAATCGGCGCTGACCCACCAGTCGAACTCGTTCCACGATCCCACCTGCACGTGGTTCTGTTGGCTCCACAGGTCGTTGAAGGTGCCGACGGTCACGCTGAAGCTGTTGATCCAGGTGTCCGGGTTTTTGTACAGGCTGAATGTCAATCCGCTGACGATCTGCGTGGTCAGGCCGGTGTTGGTCACCAGCAATCCGCGCGGCGTCATGTAGTCGTTCGCGAACGTGACGTCGAAGAACCCGTGGATGTCCAACGGCGGCGGCGCCGGTGGCGGCGGCTCTTTCGGCGGTGTCCAATCGGCAGCGGACGCTCCCGATCCGAACGATGCGATCGCCAAGCTCAACGCGGCACCGACACAAGCGGCCGCAACTCTCTTGAAGGTCATGACACTTCCCCTTTCAGCCCCTGTTGCCCGATCCGCCCGTCCGATCTGGTGCGCAGACACGCAAAGTCCTCTTTCCGCGCGGCATGCGTCGCGCGGAACCACAGCAGAACCGATCACCGACAGTGTCGGCGTTGGATCGACGCAATCGTCCCCCGATTGCACCTTCATCTCTCGCAAGCGACGTGCCAACCGCCGCACGTCCGATGCGGCTGTCGCAAAAGTGTCACGTCATCGACAAAGGGCGGGGAATTTCATCCGGTTACGCGGCGGCGCAAGTTTGGGCACCGCGAATCGCATGACCGATACAACTTCAGGTGTAGCACCGATTTAAAGCAGCCGCATAAAGACTTGTCATCGTGCTGCAAAAGCTTTGGTCACGGCCGAAAGGCCGGAAAGCGCCGCGATCACCGGCGCCGAGGCGGAGACGGAGCCGAAGATGCCGCCTTGCGCCTTGATCATCTTCAGGCCCATGTCGTGGAATTCCGGAAAATACGACGCACAGCAATCGGAAAGCACGATGCAGCGGAAGCCTCGGTCATTGGCTTCCCGCACCGTCGTGTTGACGCAGACCTCGGTGGTGACGCCGCAGACCAGCAGCGTTTCGATGCCACGGTTCTTGAGCATCAGCTCCAGATCGGTCTGGTAGAAGGCGCCCTTCCCCGGCTTGTCGATCACGGGCTCTCCAGCTTTCGGATAAAGCTCCGGAATGATGTCGTGGCCAGGCTCTCCGCGCACGAGAATGCGCCCCATCGGGCCCGGTGCGCCGATGCGTAGCGCAGGGTCACCGCGCTCAACCTTCATCGGAGGGGCATCGGTGAGATCGGGCCGGTGCCCCTCGCGCGTATGGATGACGAGCACGCCAGCTCGGCGCGCGGCCGCGAGCACATCCGCGCACGGCCCGACCGCAGCCTTGAGACGCGACACGTCGTTGCCGAGCGCGGCGCCGAAGCCGCCCGGCTCCAAAAAATCCCGTTGCATATCGATGATGACGAGGGCCGTCCGGCCGGTATCGACCGCAACCGCCGCCGGTTCCGCTTCTATCGTCCGCACCGGCACAGCAGCCTCCGATTATCGGGCGCTCCTCGCGGCTAACAGATACGAGGTCATTTCTGGTGTGGTTGTAGATGCCTCCAGTCTTGCTGCGGACACCAGGCTGTCCCGGTGCCACAGCCTCGGTGTACTCCCTCTCCCAAAACGGGAGAGGGAGCACACCAACTCACGAACACAACGCTACGACGCACCACCGCACTTCTTGGTCACCGTATTGTAGTTGCCGCATTTGAGCGTCACCCAGTCGGCTTCCAGATCCTTCGAGCCCGGCAAGTACTTGGACCAGGCATCGCCCGGGACCAAGGTCGGCGTCTTCCAAACAACGTCGAACTGGCCGTCCGCGCGCACCTCGCCGATGAAGACCGGCTTGGTGATGTGATGGTTGGGCAGCATCTTGGAGGTGCCGCCGCTGAGGTTGGGCGCCTCGATGCCGGGCAGCGCGTCGATCACCTTGTCGGGATCGGTCGACTTCACCTTCTCCACCGCCTTCACCCACATGGCGAAACCGATGACGTGGGCTTCCATCGGATCGTTGGTGACGCGCTTGGG
>WNFA01001248.1_pt1 | contig 20649 bp, 21 predicted proteins | sample 5400481 | NCBI WGS metagenome assembly WNFA01 (sample SAMN13153340, study PRJNA577476) | soil metagenome | isolation source: 120 cm saprolite under Douglas fir tree site 2 hole 1 replicate 2 | place: USA:California | collected 2015-04-18
GCTGCTGCGAGCCGAGGGAGCCAGACACATATTTGGCCAGGGACTGCACAGCGAGCCGACTCGCTTCTTGCCCGCGCGCCTGCCCGCCCATACCGTCTGCCACGATGAGGAGGGCGAATGGTTTCGGCCAAGTGGAGGGAGAGGCGGAAGGCACGGTCCCCTGGGTGACCAGGATGGTATCTTCGTTCGGTCTGTGCTTGCGTTTGATGCCTGGATCCAGGTGGGATCCCACCTGCAGGGCGAGCACTGACTGCCCGGTATTCACTCCCTTTCCTGCACCTGCGGGCGTGTGCATACGTGCATAGTGAAAGGTGCCCGAAGGGTTGTTATCTCGTCGTCTCAACATGATAGTGTCTCCTTACTACATTTTGCACGTATTTCGCATCTCAATCGTTTCATCTATCAGATGGCGTTGTAAGTGTGGTCGGAGCAGGGGTGTCCTATGCTATCGTACCCCTCCCATAATTAGCGATGAAACTGGGGGGCGACCCAACACGTGGTAACAATAGCAACAATTGGGAAAGGAGTTCACTATGGACACAACTACGAATTCGAGCACACATGAAGCTATGGCTTATTCGTACATGGTAGGTGTGTTTAGAGAGCGTACAAAGGCTGAGCAGGCGCTGAACGAATTCAAGCAGGCCGGTTTCCAGGAGACCAAGTTGACCGTGTACGACCCGCATCCAGCAGAAGAGCCTGTTGACTCCTCTCAAGTCGATGCTGGGATGCGCGTCCTCGTACACGTCCTGGCCGAGGGGAGAGAACAGGAAGCTGTAGGAATCCTGATAAGCAATGGAGCGAATAACGCCGATCTACCTTTCGGAACGGACCTCTATCAGGGTTCTATCATCAGTTCAAGTGATGCACCTGATGCGCAGATTGGGACACCCTAGACTGCTGGAGGCCCTTCCGAGAGCTTCTTTGGAACAGCGAAAGCTCCGGGCCACTCAAATGATAGCGGCATCATGGACAACCCGAACAACTCATACGGCTAAGGCGGTTCCGGGAGAGTTTGCAATCCCGTAGGGGCCGATGAATCGGCGCTGGGCGCGGTGAACCGGCCCCTACGTTTTATCCGGATGGATGGAGACCCGTGGGGGCACAAGGTTATCACAGGTATTTGAGGGCCTGAAGCATGTCTGCAATATCAGGCTCCATCTCTGTATGAGGTAGAATAACAGGATAGGGGGGGCGATGCCGGTATGCGTCAACGACTCGATGGTCTTTGAACGTTTCAGCGAAATAGGTGCGATAATCCTCCGGTTTTGATTGCATCTTTGTTCCTTATATCTCCCCTTGACTCCTCACTGCCTTCGGCGACGAGAAGTCCTGAGCAGTTACAAAGATAAAGGGCGTCGCGGCTTGCAACCGCAAAGAACTCGGCAGCTTCACGCCACCGAGTTCCTCGTCTCCTCACTGAACCCAGACGCAGAGAGCATTAGCTTACCTATGCTGGTGGGGGGACGATGCCCAGTTGCTGGAGCGCACTGAGCCGGTCAGCCAGACCCCAATGTTCCACCATCTTGCCATTCTCGATCCGGAAGATGTTGATCCCCATCACGGTGATCGGCTTGCCTGTGGCAGAGATGGCCCTGAACGCACCCTGGTGGGTGCCATGGATGCTGACCAGGGCCACCACTTTGTCCCCGTCAGCCAGCAGGTCCACCACGGTGGCCTTCACGTCAGGGAAGGCAGTAAGGTGCAGACTGAGAAATTGGCTCGGCCCCTGGGGAAGGCCCGAAGGCACGGTATGGTTGACAGCAGTGGGGGAGACGAACTGGTCAAGTGCCGCCAGGTTCTTTTGATTAATGACCTCCTCAAAGAATCGCTGAACAAGAGCCTTGTTGTCTTGTGTTGACATAGGGTATCCTCCTTTTTTTGAGTGTTCATTCAGGGCAAGCAGTCCTTACTTCATGGGTATACCTGAGAGCAGAGGGAGCGAGAGCGAAGCTCCATCCTTGCGAGATGAACTCACCCCTGGTGTTCTGTAAAGAAGATAAGCAGTTAGCCTACTTACGGATACGCACTCAGGGAGGATCATTTCTCTGAAAGGCTCATCAGAGCCAGCGTACCATTTTGGAGCAAAATGCACAAGTGGCTCAGCAAAGAGGCAATTGCTAGAGGTTGACTCCCATTTTTGTAATATTTCGCGATGCGAAACGATAGTTAAGATGAGTTGCGTGCAACGATTTCTCTGAGAAAGAGGTGTTTCTATGTGGAGCAACAATAGGACAAGTAAAACATTGGTCATCGTAGTCTGTTTTCTCGTAGTATGGATAGCAGGATGTGGGAATGGAATAAGTAGTCATGGAGGTGATGCAACAACGGTTGCCCCATCCCACTCGTACCCGGCTCCCTCAACAAGCTTAGGAACGACGCACCCCCTGAGCATGATCACGACGAATGCAGCCACATTCAGAGTAACGAGCATTGATATGTCTGTCACCCCAACAACCGTCTCGATATGGAAATGCGGCTCCTACATTCAGGTCGTCTACAATGCAGTGTTTCACGTCGTTTCAGGCCCAAAGGGAGGGACGATTGTGTTCTCCTACACGGTGAATAACGGGCGTTCCCAAACGCCTGAAAAGTTAACCATTCTCCCTGGTCAGCATCAATCAAACTTCGTGTTCACGGCGCAAGGAAGTCTCCCAAGTGATCATACGTTTCCAGCGCCTGGAGGCGTGTTAGTCACAAGCCCTAACTCCCTCCTGTCTCAGAGGGTCGTTCCAGCCGGGAGGTGCAGATAATCAGAGAGGTTTCGAGCGTTCCTGTTCTTATATTACAGCCATGATGAGTTTTAACTTTTTCATCTAGATACCGAACGTCCACCGAGGGCCGATAAATCGGCGCTGGGCGCGGTGAACCGGCCCCTACGTTTTATCCGAATGGATGGAGACCCGTGGGGGTCTACTTCTATTAGGGGGAACGAGCGGGCGACTCGCCCCTACGGGAACCGAGAGCGGGCCACACAGTCCCCCAGACTGCGTCCATAAAGGCCTACACACCATCCCCCAGATGGCGTCCACCGCCACTCCTCACTGCACACAGTCCCCCAGACTGCGTTCCCTCGCCCCTATGGGAATGGTGGGACGAGCGAGAACCGAATTTCCCCCGGAAGGATGGAGAGCCGCCATTTTGTGCTGCTGGTTGTCGATGACGAAAGGGATGGTGGTCATGGCTACACTGCCTCGAGATCGAATAGTTTGCGAATCCATTGGATGAGTTGTTGCGCATGTATGGCGTTGGAGTCAAGATAATTCGCTGTGATAGCTTGGCCTATGGGTTTCCCAGGCTCTTCTTGCCAGGCAAGCCAGGTATAAAGGGTTGCTTTGCTCTTGTACGATTCGCGGAAACGACACTCTACTGTAATCACCTTTTGCAATGCATCCTCTGCTATAGGCCAGAGGACATCACCTTGTCTTAAGAGCAAGCGAACAAAATCCTCCAACATGCCAGGATTCGTATTATCGGGCATAAGCCATATGCCGACAACAGGCCTTCCATCTTGCTCTATAATGGTGCCTTCAGCTAATGGATTGCTCGGCACACTGCTATAGCCCAGTTCGGTCAATCTATTTCGCAGTGATTGCCAGAGTGTCGCAAGGTCTGCATTGGCGTCCACGACAATACCCAGCCGGTTCAGTCCGCTTCTGTCAAGCTCAACATCAAGCGTATCCAAAAGCAGATTGATCCCACCTTTTTTCTCAATCTTGAACCGCTGAGGAACCTGGTGATACTGGAGAAGGCTATAAAACATATGCTCATCATTTGGACCTTCAACCAGCAAGAAATCTTTAGATTCATCTTTCCTCGTTAATGACTCTTCGCTCATCATCAGCGCACCTCAATACGCTCGCGAGTAGCGATACCCAACCGCCGCTCATCGAACAAGGTAACGGCAACTTCACCCTTCTTATATTCCAGGCGGATAAGCATTCCTTCATTTTGATCATCTGCCTGAGCAGCTTTCTGGAAGCCTTCAATGCAGTCCCAACTATGCGTCGTCGCAAACACCTGCACGTTGAGTCGACGCGCCACCTGGAAGATAAGGCGCCATAAGTCAGGCTGTACAGTGTAATAAATCCCGTTTTCAAACTCATCGATGAGAAGCATCCCATTTTTAGCATTGACGAGCGCTAAGGAGATGCCAAGAGTACGGAGCATTCCGTCGCCGAGGCTGTACAAAGGGAGCGGCTCATCAATATCTTTTATCTTCACGACGGGAATACGCTCTCGCCCAGAAAGTGGCGTGCTCACAAAATTGAGATTCACCAGCCCAGGAGCGATCAGGCGTAGAGCTGTCAGTACATCACCTTCTAGTCTCGTCAAGGCAATACTGTCCCACAATTCGGTGAGACTCTGGCTACTTAATCCGTTTGCTGATGTGAAAATGCAGGGGATTTCGTTGGAGTTCAACCTGAGTATGTCTTGGGGCAATGAAGGATCAATAGGATAACTGAGAGTATGACCAGCAGTCTGAATGGTGAAGCGAGGCACCAGGTTATCGGCAGTATAATCTTCTCCCGGCTCCAGCGGCCTTGTATGGAGAGTACCATCGCGGGTTTCTGTAACAGACCAATCTACCGCGATTGACAGCATCTCTTGTGGTGAGTTGATAGGTCCAATCTGAATTGGCTGAAGTCCTGGCTTGATATCGTTACGCCCATAGAACAGGTACTTGAGGGCAGCAAGCATATCTCTGACATTGACAAACGGCTGTTTCACCTCTTGCCGTGTTCTCATGATTTCCCAGATGAATGTTGGCGTTGCAGCCCGGCTGGCATACAGCTGTATTGCCTCAAGCAAGCATGTCTTCCCAACGTTGTTTTTGCCAACGAGGAGATTGACTCGACCAAGATGTTCTATTTTCAGGTCGCGGAATGCGCGGAAATTGCGGATCTCTAGCGAGTTCAAGATGAGGGTACTCATCGCAAGTCCTCCTCTCTGTGTTGTTGTATGTACTTTTCTTTTCCTGGGCGTTTGCTGCATTGTATCACGTTGGTTATGTTAGCACGTTTGCCAATTGTGCTGTTGGTTGTCGATGACGAAGGGGATGCTCATAACTCAATACATCAGGTGTACCTTCATCCAATCATGGTTATCCTGCTCATGGCCGTGTTACAAGAGGTGAAAGAGAAGATAGGAAAATTGTCTAACTATGGATAGGAAGGAGTTCAAAGCAGAACAATTGGTAGGAAGTGAGTAACACTTCCCACTATGTGGACTCTATGAGAGGAAACCTGCTACACAGCATCTCCTTCAATTATCCCTGGAATGTGCGTCCATACCATGCGAAACCCACCACGGTACTCCTTGAGGTCTAGTCGCTCATAGCCATACCAGTCAAGTATCTCCTCGGCCTTCAGTTCCGCATGGTGACGGTCACGCGCATAGAACGTAAAGAGCGTGTCCACATCCTTGCTCATTCTGCAAAACAGTATCCAGAGCGTCATGGCAGCACCTTCCTTGCCGATTATCGTTGTTATAGCAACGTTTTAATATCATCGTTTCTATAACAATACCATTAGATGCTGACTACCGTCAAGGCAGGGTGCGGTGTATGCTGAACGCATGAGATTGCGGTTACGCATAAAAGAAGTTGCCAAGGAACGTGGCATGTCGATGACGAAGCTACACATCAAATCAGAGGTAGCCTATAGCACCGTGCGCCGGCTCTTTCGTGACCCCTTTGCTGAAGTTACCACAACAACAATCAACCGACTTGCCAACGCGCTAGGCGTTCCCCCATCAAATTTGATAGAAGATGTAGCGGATGAATAGCAACATTACCCCGCTTTAAAACCGTTTTGTGCAGTATCATTTAGAATGATACTAAGGTGAAATATTGAGGTCGGGAAATGAAACAGCAGGATTTTGACGCACTTTTGGCAGATACAACCAAAGAGATAAACGAGCCGATTGAGTGGGACAAGGATGATGATCATTACCCTTCAGTAGAGTTTCGCATCGAGGTCGTTTCTCAACCAAAGTATCCTATATTTGTGAAAGGAAGTTATAACCAGTTAGCTCAAACACTTACTTATGCCTTGATTCATCAACGCTATGGAAGAATATACGCATTAGATTTGGGCAAAAATCATCATAACCCTAGCTGTTCTACTGTTGGAAGAAAGCATAAGCATCGTTGGACAGAATTGTTTCGCGATAAAGAGGCGTATGTACCGGATGATATTACTGCTCTGATAAATGATCCTGTAGATGTTTGGTTCCAGTTTTGTAAAGAAGCATTTCTTACGCATAATGGAGTGATGTATCCTCCTCCTTTGGTACAATTGAGATTGGAGTTATAATGATGGTTACTCCTTGTGAACTGATTACCGAACAAATGGGCTTGCTTTACAACTGCTCACAGACAGGTCAGTATGTTAGAATTCAAACACCATTTCTTTATCCAGATGGTGATATTATCGATATCTTTTTTCAAGGTGAAGGGAATACCGGTACGCTAACGGATCTCGGCGAAACATTGCGTTGGCTTAGAATGCAAACGGTTACCCAGCGGCAATCTCGCAAACAACAGCAACTTATTGCTGACATATGTCTCACTCATAATATAGAATTTTTCCAAGGTATGTTTATGGCACGAGTAAGGAGACCTGAAGACTTTGTTGATGCTATAACGAGGCTATGTCAATGTGTGTTAAGGGTGTCCGATTTATGGTTCGCGTTCCGTAATAAAATAGGGGAATCGATTGTTGAGGATGTTGAGGATTTATTACGAGAAAATAATATTGCATTCAATCGTAGTCCAAAAGTTGTAGGCCGATCAGCAAAACTTTGGCAACCAGATTTTCAAACGAGGGGCAAGGAACACAGTTCTTTTATGCGTGTCCTAAGCACTGGGAGTCGAGCGGTGGCGCGTACGATGGTGTATCAATCGACATCTATGTGGCATGACCTGAATTATTTTACGGTAGGGAAGGAAGCAATTCAACTCATCTCTCTATTTGATGATACAATGGATGTGTGGAATCAGGAAGATATTCAGCTATTGGAGAGTTTATCTGAAATCGCTTACTGGTCTCGACCTGATGAGTTCCTTGAGAAGGTAGCGTAAGAGTAAGCCGCTTTGATTGCCTAAACTATTCAGCATGCATAAATACTTTACATTTTGTGCAGACCCCTGACTTTTTGTGCAAGGGTCACTTTATGTGCAAAGCCAGTGTTAGGCTACAGGGAACGAGGTCAAGAGATCCTTAACTTCTTTTAATAGGTCTTCCACGTCTTCTTTACTCGGTGGCGTCGCACTGGGGTGATCACAACCATTGCGCACATCTGCCATCCATTGAACTTGCCGCCACTGGATCGTATCGTAAACGTTAGCTTTTCTGAGCAAGTCATTGACTTTGGAGATGCCATCACCTGACCCGTATACAAGAGGTGGCTGTTGCTGAGCACATAGGAGCTTTAAATGGTGTTCCAATACCAGTCCAGCTGCTGCTCCTGCCGGTATAATATGTCCAACCTGAAGGAGGATTTGAGCTTCCTTGAGCCCATCGCTGCCTATATACTCCTTCAGGGAATGAGTATACTTCCGGGCATTACAACTCCGATGGGCCAGTTGAGCATTCGCCAAAACGGTCTTGCCCCCCTTGCTATACGGTTGAATATGATCTACCGTGCTATCATCAAATGAATGAATCTGGTTTTTACAGATCGCGCACATGGGACTGGCATCATACAGTTGTCGACGAACTTCATAACTGAAAAAACGTGGTTCGACGACCACCTTATTGAGAATGTTCTGCACTTCTGTCTTGAAGCCAAACCAACGCAACTTAGTTGCAGCTTTACCAGCCGGTTGGCGTGAAATAGCAAGTCGAACCTGCGGATTGGTTAGTAGATAGAAGATATATGCCTCCCGGATTTGCTCTGCAGCCGCCTGGACTTTAGCAGGTGTAAAACCAATCAGAGCCGAAGCTTGAATATCAAAGGCAGAGATTGAAAAGCGTGTATCCCATTTCCCTTCAGTCGTTGGTCGATCTTCTGTGCCTGTGCTGTAAAGGCAGCCAGCATTTTGGCCAAACACGATATAAATATTTTGAATAGTTTGTCGGAACATAGCTGCTTGAGAGTTGATCTGCACCTGGTCTTTGGGAGCGTGGGTAGCCATATAATCGTTGAGAAACCGTTTTAAATTACCTGCATAATGGTCTATGCGGTTGGCAAAGGCGAAGAAGCGTAAAATCATCTCCCGTTCAAGGAAGCGGGGATCCGGCTTATCACTGCCCTTGACTTTGCGCCAGATTGGGTCGCGCTCAAGCTCGGCAAGTAAATCACAAAATGCTCCCCGATAGACACAGTTACGCAGTTCCTGTTCGTTCAATGGCATCGACCCACGGTTGAGGCGCTCGAAGACCTCGTAGCGCAGATTATGGTTGTGACCGGCATCGATTACAATGGTACGGATGGTTGCATCTAGCACCATTGCTTGTTGCTCCTCTGACATATCACGAAAATATTTACCGTTCAAAGTACCTATGCGCTGGAGACGCTGAAGTGCAAAATCGTTGCGAACAAATCGAATCAGTGTGGTGAGCCGCTGTTGCCCATCAATAACCTCCAGGCGCATAGCTGGCATTTTGCCAAAGTAAATTGGTGGAACGGGTATCTCCAGCAGCAGCGACTCAATGAGGCGGGAAGGCAGCTCGGGCCTCAACTCCCAGACATAGTCACGTTGATAAGCAGGCTGGAGATCGATCTGACCACGTTCATATTTCTCGCGTAATGTCGAGATGGTCCAATCGAACGGTTGGCTAGAAACAGGTCGATCATCACCGTCAACGACAAGGTCTTCTGTTTCAGCATCCAGCTCTGGATATTCTTCAAGGCCTGTTTCAAGTTTGTAACTCATCGGTTATCCCCCTTATTTTCGCGCTCTAACCCACAGAAAATTCGCTGCTATAGTTATTGCTAAGCCTTCTTTTTCACTTCTTCCCTTCCACCACCCCAATCTCCTCCTCCGTCAACCCATACAGCCTATACACCACCGCGTCAATCAATGCATCCGTCTTCGCCAGCCTCTCCTTAACCGGCAGCACCCGTCCCAAACTCTCCTCATAGCGCGTCTTTATCCGCTCCACCAGCCCACCATCACTCAGACTCACACCCAACCGCCCCTTGTTCCTCAGCAAAATATCCAGCAGCTCCTCAAAGGCAAGTGGCGACTCACCCTTCTGGTAGTCGCCCGGATAATCAGCTATCTTGCTTTTGCCTACTAACGCATCTATTCCTTTTCTGCCGTCCTTATCCGGTAATATCTTCAGCGTCGACACCAACCAGTCCAGAAACTCCTTCTGCGCCGCCCGCTTCTCCTTATTCAGCCGTATCATCTCTTCGGCCAGGAATACCAGCAGGTCATGCACCACGTCCGACTCCTCCGGCTCTTTCGAGAGGTGATGCTCCACAAAACCAGTGACACAGAGTTGGTCATCCTTTGTCATGCAGTAATCATAGAGGTTCCTTGCCTTTTCCAGGAGACGTGCGCGTTCACTGGTTGGTGTGGTGAAGGCAATGCGGCGGATGGGAAGTACCCGAAGCGCGGCAAGGGTAGTTTGTCGAAAGTCGTCTTTGCCAGCCGCAGTTGAAGCTTGAGTGTATAGATAAGAAAATAACATGGAGTTCATGCTAGCAAGTAGGAAAAACAGATTATAAAGACGGTCAGTCAGTACAAATGGATTAAGATCTTTCTTGACTACAAATGGCTCTTTGGCTGCTGTTGCCATCAATCTATTACTGCGACTGACAATGCGTCGAACCAGGATTCTTGGATGTGTATAAAACTTAGCTAAAGGATTATCCTTACCGAAGTGGATAAATCTTCTTTGAAATACCTCTATCTCATATCTATACACATCGCAGGATACATAGGGTAAATCATCTTCACCTTTGGCAAAGTCGGAGTACTCAAAAAAAGTCTCAACTGGACCCTGACAAGCATCTGTAATTTCTCCAAGGCCAATGCAAGCTGGTTCACCAAGCTTAGCAAGGAAGCTGTAGAGTCTACTATTCATGAATATGCGATGCTGGGATTCCTTCCTAAGCTGATCAATTGAAACAATGTCAAATCCCTGGTCCAATATTCCAATCTGATCAATCTGTTGCTTCTTAGCATAAGCAAATACCCAAAAATTGTTTTGCGCTGGTTTGCTGAAGATTGCTATGCAGGTGTCAATATATGCATCGGGAAAAACATCAAAAGGCAAATTCAATATAATGGATGGCCCAAAGAGTTCTTGAGCGAAATTGTTTTCTCGAAATAGTACATAGTTGTCTCCCGTTTGCCAAGTAGTCGGCACAATCATTCCTAACCTACGAAATGATGACAATAATTCTGAACCATGTTTTAGAAAGACGACCGACAAGTCATATTTACCTGATGAAACGGGATAGCACATTGAGAAGTAGTCTCTTTCGTCATTCTGCATTTGCTCGTTAGGAATATAGGGTGGATTCCCCACCACAGCATCAAATCCTCCGTTCTCTTTGCGCTTCGTCTCGTCGTAGAACACTTCGGGGAACTCCAGGTCCCAGTGGAAGAAGCGTTTGTCTTTGGAAAGAACAAGCGCAGTCTCAATCGCCCTCCTGTCTTCCTCGTTAGCCTTGCTGTAGTTACCGGCAACAATCGCCCCTGCGTATACGCTTGTGGTGATGCGCGCCTTCTTGTTGCCGAAGTATTCGCTGATCCACACGTCCAGCAGCCGCTTGAAGGGCGCCAGGGCGTCATATGCGCCTTTGTAGGCTTTGCGTGACTCGGCTACTTCCTGGGCCGTCACATCCGAGAGTTCGCCAACGCGCCGCATGAGCTGCGTGGCGTTGAGCAGGTCGGTGAACTGGTGGCCGAAGAGGTCGCGGCTGAGCGCGTCCTGCACTTCCTGGACGCTGCCTCCGATGAGCGAGTTGCCGCACTTCATGTGGTGGTCGAGGAAGGAGAGCGGTGCCCCGAGGGTGAAGCAGTCCAGCCAGAGGCTTACTTTCGCCAGTTCGACGGCCATCGGGTTGAGGTCTACGCCGTAAATACAACTTTTCAGCACGTGCCGCTTGAGCAGGTTGATGTCGGTCAGCTTGCTCATATCTATGGTCACACCCTGGCGCTCCATCTCCTCCTGTATTTCACGGCGTGTCTTAGCCAGCTCATATACGACCGGGTTCCACCTGAAGGCGGTCAGGAATTTCGCCATCTGGTCGGTGATGTAGTCGACGGCTTCTACCAGGAAGTGACCGCTGCCCATAGCCGGGTCCAGGACCTTCAGGTCGAAGAACGTTTCGTTGATAATTTTTACGTATTTTTTGTATGTCTCGTGTTCGGGGCTGACATCCGCGCGCCCCAGCGCTTTTACCTTGTCACGCTCGGCTTTCAGTGTCTTCTCAGCCTCGCGGAAGGCCGGGCGCAGGGCCTCCAGCTTCTCCTTCAATACTGGGCCTACTGTGTTCTCGACAATGTACTTGACGATGTAGTCAGGCGTGTAATAGCTGCCGCTGGCTTTGCGCTCGCGGCGGTCGTTCTCAAGGTAGACCTTGCCTTTGGGGTATGTCTTGTCGGAGGCATCTTTCCCACGTCCTTCTTTGAGGATGAGCAGCTTCTTCTGCTGCGCCTCGATGTAGGGTACAATCTCCTCTGTCTTCTTGCCTTTGACGACGGCCATCACCTCTGGCGCGATACGCAGTTTGAATTCAAGCAGACCCTCGTAGATGCTGCCCAACTGGCGTACTCCCAGGCTCTTATAGTCGATGAAGACCAGGTCGTGCCTCTTCTCGTCGAGATCGCGCGCCATGCGGTCGAGACCCAGAGCTAACTGGCGGTCGGGTATCTTGTGGGTAGATAGGAAACGAGCTACGACTGCTTCTGGCGAGGTATCAGCCGGATCAGGCCCGGTCATGAATAGCCCACCGTTGTAGACGGGTACGTTGAGGGCGGCGTCGCCCTTGTCCACCACCTGGAAGAGCTCCTGGAGTTCATCATAAAACGCGGTGCTTAGCTCGTTACAATCCGCTTCTATCCTGGCAGGAGCTTCACTTTCAATTGTTCCGGCTTTTTTGGAGATCTGGTCTTTCAGTCTCTCCAGGCTCTTTTCGTAGTAGCCGCGCACCTCGCCTACGGGCAGCAGGGCGCGACTCTCAGCGTAGAGCAGGAAGAGCAGGCGATAGAGGAAGGTAAGCGTGCCGCTGAAGAATGGCTCCAGCAGGCGGCTGCGTTCCTCAACCTCCAGATGATCCAGAGGAGGAAGTAGTCCCGTACGGCGGGCGTAGATAATGAAACCGCATGCGAAGTGCGGGAAAATCTCTTCGAAGACGCGATTCTTGAGTCGTTCCCCGAGTTCGCGTGCGTAGCGCTCGCTCTGGTTGAGCATGTCGTCCAGGAAGCACAATTGCCGCTTCTCACCATCTACTGCTCGCTTGGAGGGTATGAAGGCGGCGGCACGGAACAGCAGCCAGAAGTAGCGGAAGGCCTTCTGCCTGTCGGTATCCGGCAGCGCCAGCGTCTCTTCCAGGTCAATCTCGTAGTAGTTGGTGGCCCGGCTGTGAGCCTTTGCCGCGTACAGGCGCCAGGTCTTTCCATTAGTGACAATGGCCCAATCGGCCTCTCCCGAATCCAGCAGGGTCACTACAGCAGCTCCCGGGTTCTCATCGGGTCTCTGACTGTCACGCTGTTCATCCTTACCATCCAGGCTGCGCCCCCACCCGTATGCAAGACAGAGCGCCAGCAGCCCGGGCGCTGTCTGCCCGGGGCTGCTGTAAAGCTTGTAGTCCGCCTGTACCTCGTCGCTGTGCTTACTTGCCCTGGAGGGTTGAACTGTGAAACCCAGGATGGTCAGTACGGGTTCCAGCAGCTTTGCCTGTACCACCGCTGCCGGCTGGTTGGAAAACTCCTCGCGTACACCGGCATACCTGTCACGCAGCCTTTTAAAGGCCTGCGTCATGGCCGCGGCCTCTGTGGGATCTCGCCAAACATCGCTTTCCGGCAGGCGCCTGGTCAGGTAGTAATCCGAGAAGAGCGCGCGGTTGTTGAAGAATGGCTCGCTCCAGTCAGCGACGTCATAGGCGCTCAGCAGTTTGTCGTACTGGGCGAGGGTGTCTGTCCCGGTATAGCTGAAGCGGCGCAGCACTCGCAGGTCAATCTCATCCGGCTTGCGACGGTTCACTGTCAAGACGCGTGGTCGCACTCCCACCTGTTTGGGCGCGGATGTCAAAAGGCCGGTGCTGTTAGAGAGCGCCTGTGTCCTGGCGGACCCAGCACTGTAGCGTTCCACCAGCACAAAATCCAATCGCTCATAGTTGTCGGTCAGCACCAACAAATAGTCGCCGGGGCGGTTGCGGAAGCCACGTACAATGGCCTGTGTGATGGTCACGGTTACCGCTTTGAGGTCGAACAGGTAGACCTCGAACATCCTGGCATCCTGGCTGGCGAGTCGTTCGATATGGGTGATGGCGGGCCGGAGGTTGTCGCTGCTGAAACCCATGGCGGCAGCGTTCTGGACGAGGCGGGCGTTGGTGTCATAGCCCAGCTTCGCGAAGAAGGCCGTCAGGGCATCTCTGTTGGAAAGAAGTTGGATATCCTCACGGGTGAGGTCATAGTCTTGCTTGAGCATGCGGCAACCTCGGTGTGCGTAAGATGGGGCCTGGCACCCGCAAGGGGTGCCACTACATTTCTGCCTCACAAACCTAACGGGACTGACCACCAGGGTCTGTCTCATCAAGATGCAAGCCTATCATCAGGAATTGTGATTGTCAATGGTTGAGTACATAGCGGGTCTATATCCTTGCGGGGAAATTGGGTTCCCGTAGGGGCACGATGGTAAAAGGAAGTAGTCATGGCCTCTGAGGTGCAGTCGAACGGAAATGCCTGCGGAGGCGCGAGAAAAGTCAAGAGGGTCGATCTAGCTTGCGTGCGCGAATATAGGCACGCTGCGTCGCCACCTCAAAGCCCTCGTAGGGGTCTCGTTGCATGCTCTCCACGATCTCGAAGCCTGCTGCTCTCAGATGCTCCTCGATCCACGCGCGCTGATAGAAAATGAAATCGAGAGAAACCTGCTGCTCCCATAGCGTGTCGACATGGCGTACCTCGTCTCCCACATGAAAGGCCAGCAGCACCTCTCCACCTGGTCGCAGCACGCGCCAAAACTCGCGCAGCACGGCGGCTATCTGGGTTGGCGGAATGTGGATGATCGAGTAGAAAGCTGCAATGCCGCCCCAGCTCGCGTCGGCCACCTCCAGAGCCGCCATGTTCCCAACACGAAACTCGATCCCGCCATTGAGTTGCCGCGCCAGCTCAATCATGCGCGGCGAAAGATCCACACCCAGCACCTGCGCGCCCTGCTCGTGGAGATAACGAGCAACATGCCCTGGCCCGCAGCCCAGATCGCAGATGGGGCCAGGGTTTCCCACTGTTGCGGCAAGCCGCGCCAGCCACTCACGGTCCAGTGGCTTGTGTTCCAGCTCGTGGTAGATACGCGTGACGTACTCATCTGCCAGGGCATCGTAGCCGGAGCTGACCTGAAAATATTCGTTCACCGATGCTCTCCCGAATGCGGCAGCACCATCTCTCAATTCCTTCTGTTCTGGTACGAGCTGCTGCGGCCCGCTTGCTCATGCTCAAGACAGTCCGAGCGTGCGTTCCTGCTCCGTTGTTCCTCACAGGCCAAGAAGGGAATGTACAACATCTCAGTGGAAGTATAGCCGATGTGGAGCGGAATGTGAAGATTGGAGAAATGCCCATTCGAAGATTCACACCGATTTTCGAACCTTCGTCCCGCAATCCTTCGAATCTTCGGTCAAATTACCACACGAGGTGGAGGGGCGGGGTGGAAGGGCACGGCGGGCGGCCATAAAGGCCCCCACCCCGCTCCACGCCACCCCCGCCCCTACGGATATTGGTGGGCTTTTTCTTCGGGTGATGTGTAGGTGAAGATATCTTCACCACCGCTTAGTACTTTTTTATCATGAGACCAGCACGATAAGCGCGATCGAGAGAATGCATATGGTACGATTCTAGCGCGTTTAAGAACAAAAACATCATTATTTCTCAGCATGTGTCTGGATGAACTAGTAGATGTCACGCGTGCTGATAGCAAGCGTGGGAGTGAATTGGGAAGTGAGAAAGCTATGAGAAACATGGCCCAACCAGGGATGAGACGCCCAAGGGTGCTGGTGGTCGATGATAGCGCTTCGACCTGTCTCTCCATCGCCTCTGCCCTCCAGCAAAGAGGTTACGATGTCGATATCGCGCTCAACGGACAGGATGGTCTCACCAAGACCCTGACCTTCCAGCCGCACTGTCTCATCCTGGATGTGCTCTTGCCGGACATCAACGGCTATACGGTCTGTCGACACCTGCGCCAGCAGCTCGGGCAGCAGCTGCCCCACATCATCCTCATCAGTAGCAAAGACGCACCGCTGGATCAGTACTATGGGCTCCGCCAGGGGGCTGATTGCTATTTGCCCAAACCCTTTACCGAGGAGACCCTCCTGCAGGCGGTCTGGGAGGGAGTCCCGGCAGCCGTGCGCCAGGCCGTTCCCCCCCCGCTCTCCTGCGCCTCACCACCACGCCCGGCGCTGGGGGAGCTCATTCCCCGGCGCATTCCCAACACAGAAACGATGCGCAGCAGAAGTCCCTTTGCGCCCTCTCCCATTACCGGAGATGAGCGAGCCCGCAGGCTCTACGTGGCGATCGATGGCAGGAAAACGGTGGCTGAGCTGGCCGCCATGACCGGCCTGCAGATGAAAGACATCTCCCAGGCGGTGCGCGTGCTGCTCCAGGAGCACTACATCGAGCTGTATGACGCGGCAGGACAGTTCGTGGAGACGACGTTCGACCCGGCACCCTCCTGGGACGCCGAAGCGCCTTCCTGGCTGGTGGAACGCTGAGCAGAGCCAGGCGCCTTGATGTGGTTTAAGAAAATAATCCGGCATAGAGGGGCGTAGGGGCCGATTATGGAGATGAAGAAATTACTGCGGGTTTTGCCCCACCCCCAGCGCGATGAATCGCGGTCCCTCGATAAATCGGGGACCTACAGCGCCCATCCGTATGCTGGATTATTTTCTTAATTCGCATTATCGCGCCCCGAGGTGGGGTCGGCATATCCCGTTTATGTTGTGAAAGTTCAGTAAGGAGACACAACGTGAATTCGACTCAGATCACCGATATTCTCCTGATAATCCAGGCCATGATTACCCTGTTCATCTCACTGCGCGCTTTCTCTCTCTATGCCCGGACCAGGGACAACATGCTCTTCTCGCTTGGCTTGTCGATGGGTGTGATTGCGTTAGGCGGCTTTGTCGGACTGGTAAGCGATATTTTTCTGAATGGGGCCTTCAATACCTTCTGGTTCAGGTACATCGGGCAAACCGTCAGTTACCTGTTTATTTTCTTGAGTACGCTTCGTGGATCGGAGCGTTACAGGCGGGGACTGAAGAGCTGGCACGTGTTCGCCACGGGGCTCCTGATGGTCTTGCTGCTGCTGACTCCGGTGATACCTACGCATCCCGATGCCACCGTGCAAACAGTGCTGAGCGGTTCCCGCGCCGTAGTTTGTTTCGTCATCTTCTGGCGCTATGTGTCTATCTTCTTCACGAAGGAGACCCGCTTTAGTTTCCTCATGGGCTTTGCCTTTTTCTGGATCACCTGGGGCATCGTCATCTATTCGCTGAAGTTTACCATGCCCAACCCGCTGCTGCTGGACTACGTCGGAGACAGCGTGCGGATTGCCGGCCTTGGCATACTGCTCGCCGCCTTTTTCCTGGGGTGATGCCTCGCACCCGCCATCGCCACCCCAGGGCGAGGGCAAGCCTCGCCCCTACTCGGTACGCCGCCTCCGTACCGAGTAGGGGCGATCCCCATAGGCGTTCACGTAAGCAGATTTTCCAGGGCGACCACTTCGATCGCCAGGCGGCATGCCGTCGATGGTCACGCCTCCGCGCAGGAGCCGCAGCCCTGAGCCCTTCGCTTCGCTCAAGGGTAAACCCCGCGAAGGGGAAGGGTCTGACTCGCCGAGCACAGAGATCCTTCGCTGCGCTCAGGATGACATGATAGGTTGGGAGGGGCGACCGAGACGGTCGCCCTGGACATGAAGTGAACGCCTCTGGGCCGCAGGCCCGCCAGAAGAATTATGAGTGGATCTCAAGAAGCGATAACGTGCGCGTGGGCTCACACAGAAGAAAACCAAAATGTGCGATAATGAGCCGGAGGAAGCTCAATGAAGAGTCTTACGGTAGCAGAGAAGGATACAGAAAATGCAGGAAAAACCTACTCCACCAAAAACTATGTTTGAGAAAATCTGGGACACACATGTTGTACGCGATATCACTGGCGAAACTCCCATTTTATATATCGACCGCCACCTGGTGCATGAAATGACCTCCCCGCAGGCCTTCGCCGGGCTGCGGACCGCCGGTCTCAAGGTGCATCGCCCTGAGGCCACTATCACCGTCCTCGATCACAACGTGCCGACGGTACCGGGTCGGCGTATGCTTGATGTAGTGGACAAAGAGAGCGCATTGTGCCTCACTACCATGGAGCAGAATGCGCGAGACTTCGACCTCACCCTGTTTGATATGGGTGATGCGCGCCAGGGCATCGTACATATCATCGGACCGGAACAGGGCCTCACCCTGCCTGGCATGACCATCGTGTGCGGCGATTCTCACACCTCGACCCATGGCGCACTGGGGGCGTTAGCCTTTGGCATCGGTACCAGCGAGGTCGAGCAGGTACTGGCCACGCAGTGCCTATTACAGAAACGCCCTAAGACGATGCATATCCGCGTCGCAGGCAAACTGGCTCCGGGAGCGACAGCGAAAGATCTTGCCCTCGCCATCATTGGCAAGCTGGGCACAGGAGTAGCTACGGGCCACGTGATCGAGTTCAGCGGCCCCGCTATACGCGATCTCTCCATGGAAGGACGCATGACCCTCTGCAATATGGCCATCGAAGCAGGGGCGCGTGCTGGTATGGTTGCTCCCGACGAGACCACCTTCGCGTACATCAAGGGACGCCCGTATGCTCCGAAGGGTGAACGCTTCGAGCAAGCAGTGGCCGCCTGGCGTCAACTGGCAAGCGATCCCGGCGCCAGCTTCGATGCAGTGCATGAGGTCAATGTCGATGGCCTGGGGCCACAGGTGACGTGGGGCACAAATCCAGGTATGGTAGCCGATGTCAATGGCGTTGTGCCTGATCCTGCCGAGCAGAAAGACCCCGAAAAGCGCAGGGCCTACGAACGCGCTTTGCAATATATGGATTTGAAACCGGGGCAGAAGATCAGCGAGATACCCCTGGACAGGGTTTTTATCGGCTCCTGCACTAACTCGCGCCTGGAGGACCTGCGCATGGCGGCGCGCTATGTCAAGGGCAAACATGTTGCTCCTAACGTGCGGGCGATGGTTGTGCCAGGTTCGATGCAGGTGCGTCGCATGGCTGAAGAAGAGGGGCTTGCCGCCATCTTCCGCGAGGCGGGCTTTGAGTGGCGCGAGGCGGGATGCAGCATGTGTATCGCCATGAACGGCGATCAACTGGCCGAGGGCGAGCGCTGCGCCTCGACCAGTAACCGCAACTTTGAAGGTCGCCAGGGCAAGGGTGGACGCACCCACCTGGTCAGTCCCGCCATGGCTGCCGCCGCTGCCATCGCCGGGCATTTTGTAGATATACGGGAGAAATAAATAATTATGGAGTCTTTTACTACGTTGACAGGCCTGGTTGCGCCGCTGGATCGTGTGAATGTCAACACCGATGAAATTACACCGGCGCGCTTCCTCAAGTCAATCCTGCGCACCGGTTTTGCGAACGCGCTCTTCGCCAACTGGCGCTACCTCAAGGATGGCACTCCCAATCCTGATTTCGTGCTCAACCAGCCGCGCTACCAGGGTGTGAGCATCCTGATGGCAGGTGATAACTTCGGCTGCGGCTCCTCGCGCGAACACGCGCCGTGGGCGATCCTGGAATATGGCTTCCACTGCCTCATCGCCCCCAGCTTTGCCGACATCTTCTATAACAACTGCTTCAATAACGGCATCCTGCCCGTGACGCTCGATGATGCTGTCGTCCAGGAACTCTTTGCCGAGGTCGAGGCCAGCGAAGGCTATACCCTGCATATAGACCTGCCGGCGCAAACGGTCACTACTCCTGGCGGGCGGGTCTTGCATTTTGAGATCGATAATTTCAAAAAGCATGCCTTGCTTGAGGGGTTGGACAACATCGGCTGGACGCTGAGCCATAGCGATGAAATTGCTGCTTATGAGCAGCGGAGGAAGCAGGAAGCTCCCTGGCTGTTTTGAGGGTACAATAGGTGTATAGATTAGGTATGTCTATGTAAGGTACACAAGTGTAAGGAGGCTAAGTATGGGCCAGAGCGCAATCGGCATCAGCAGAAGGTATGGAGAAGCCACGGAGACAGGCAGCAGGCCGGGTGATCCGTAGGGGCGAGGGTGGTGGGGAAGGGTAGGGTGGGCCTTTATGGTCGCCCGCGTCGCCTTTGTTCCGGCAGGGGCAGTCGATGGAACACGAGCGTGTACGATGCCCCACGAGCGGGCGGCCATAAAGGCCCCCGCCCAGCCCTACACCACCCCCGCCCCTACGGATGGTGATGGGCTTTTTCTTCGTTTGATGAGAACAGCGGCCATGCCGTCTCAGACCATTTTATCCGCGTGGATAAAATGGTCAAGGCATCAACCGAAGAAACTAGCCCAGGATGCCGTAGGGGCGAAGGTGGTGGGGAAGGGTAGGGGACGCCATCCGGGGGATGGTGTGCAGGCCTTTATGGTCGCCCACCGATAGGACTGTACCGCCATCGGTTATCCGACGATGGGCCACTTGGATCATTTTATCCACTTGGATAAGATGATCAGGCATCAACCAAAGAAGCTAGCCCAGGATGCCGTAGGGGCGAGGGCGGTGGGGAAGGGTAGGGTGGGCCTTTATGGTCGCCCGCCAGGGTCACCCACTATGAGTGTGGCGAGAGGTCGACGCATCAGGATCAGAAACAACAAAGGGGAGCACGATGACACAGCGCAGTTTTGATCCGAAGACCTATACCAGACGGAATACCAATCGTCTTCCTTCCTATGATTATCGCTCCAGCGGCGCCTATTTTATCACCCTGTGTACTGAAAAGCGGCAGCGCGTCCTGGAAATACCAAGCATCCATACGGCATTGCTAGGACACTGGCAACAACTCCCTCAGCGTTTTCCAGGTGTTCAAGTAGATGCATTTGTGATCATGCCCGATCATGTGCATGGCATTCTCTGGCTTGATAGGAGCCTGAAGGACGCACCAACAGTGGGCAGGGTGATCGGAGCTTTTAAAGGGTGGGTGACTATAGCATGGCGCAATTACCACAAAGAGGCACATATCCCCTGTCTGAGCCATCTCTGGCAGAGAGATTATTATGAGCATGTGATTCGGAATGATGACGATTTACGTCTGACCCGCGAATATATCTTGAACAATCCTCTCCAGGGTTTATTGAGACAAGAGCAGAGAGATGAAGAGGTGAAAAGGGCGAGAAGGAAGGGGACGGCGGGCGACCATAAAGGCCCACCCCGCGTCCACCCAACCACCCTCGCCCCTACGGAGGCTTATTGATGTTTTTGTCCAAGGAGAACACCGTGGCTATTCAACAAACCGAATCCAG
>WNFA01008926.1_pt1 | contig 20646 bp, 19 predicted proteins | sample 5400481 | NCBI WGS metagenome assembly WNFA01 (sample SAMN13153340, study PRJNA577476) | soil metagenome | isolation source: 120 cm saprolite under Douglas fir tree site 2 hole 1 replicate 2 | place: USA:California | collected 2015-04-18
AGATCATTTCAAGGACCTTGCACTCTTTCTCACCTTCTACATGGACTCCTCCCAGAGCACCTTTCGTCAGATCAACGGCCCTTTCTGGACACTGGCGACCGAGTGGCAGTTCTACATGATCTTGCCGCTCCTCGCTCTCGCTTTCGCCTTTGTAGTGAAACGCGTTCCCATGCAGCGGCGCTTACAAGCAGTCACACTCTGCATGATGAGCCTGATCCTCTGGGGCTTGTTCGTGCGTTACTGCGGTTTCTACTATAGGCAGAATCCCACGGAAACGTTCCTGGTACCTCGTTCAGTCCTCAACGTGATCTTATTTTTTTCCTTTGGCATTACCGGAAAGTACACCGAAGATTTCGCCGTTGGCATGTTTGTGAGTCTCTGCTATATCTACGCGCAGCATCCATCCAGCGGGGAAAAATTGCATACGGTGGCCCGCCGGCTCAGCCTCTGGCTCTGGCGAGGCGGGATCGTCATCCTCGTTTTCTCCGCAATGTGGCACTTCAATCACGAGATGCAGGGTTGGCCTTTCTTGAACGGGCTGTATCCCTACTATGATTGGCTAAGTGAGATGCTGCTTGCTATTGGCTATGGTGCCTGTATAGCCGCTATTCTTTTCGGCCCTGCCGCTTTGAAACGCCCCTTTGCATGGCCACTGCTTCGCTGGATCGGGCTGATCTCGTATAGCCTCTACATATGGCACCTACCATTGATCGTCGTTTTCAGAGATCATGTGTTGCCTTCTATTCACAGCATGAACACCTTCACGACCTATGGTCTCTACTGGTTGTGGGCCTTCGTGGTCATCTTCCCCTTTGCTTTCTTCTGCTACGTACTGGTAGAAAAGCCCTGGATGAAATTGGGCGATCAATGGCGTCGTGGCATCGAGAAGTGCGAGACCGCACGGACGCGATAAATCGGGAACCCTGTCTGGGGGACAGGTATCCTACGCAACGCGAGAGGCCGTCGCCACTCTTCAAACGGCGACAGCGCGAGCAAGCGGTCAAATTAGTAGGACCCCGATTTATCGAGGGTTAGCAATTTCTCTTAACCGTTTCTAACAAGTAGAGTTATCCGCACTTTCAGGAGGTATCCATCAGTGCAAAACAAGCTCCACATGCTCCTACATGCAGTAGGTGGCCCCAAAGGACCAGCCGCCGAAACCGTAGAGCGGCAACCGCACCCATCTAGGACGCGGCTTTACACCACAAGAGGTGTATGACCTGTAATACATGTCTGCTTGAACGGTTTAGCCAGAGCCTGCGCCCCCTCCTCGCCAAGCTTGCGAACGGCGTTCCCGGTTACTGGAGCCTTTCACAAACTACAGGTAGTATAGCGTATTTATATCTGTGGGGCAACTGTTAGAAACCCTTTTGTCCCGTGGCTAATTGATAGAAGAACAGGACGGAACCAGCGATCAAGATCAGGGTAATCAGTACCAGGCCGAAATTGTGCAGCAGGCTCAAGCGCTGATCCTTCATGATCGTCCGATGGTTGCCCAGCAGAAGAATGGCGATCACCATCAGTGGAGCGATGATGGCAGCAACGATATTGGACCAGAAGATCAGTTCGATGGGTTTGATGCCCAGGAACGTCAGGACCATGGCCGCCACGAGCGCTACCGTGAGAATGAGGTAGAACCCCTCGTTCTGCCAAGGGCGCTTGGCCAGCGCTCCAGGCCAGCCGACGGCTCCGGCCACCGAATAGGAAGTACTGGCCAGCAGTACGGGAATAGCAACCAGGCCTGACCCGATCAGGCCAAGGGCAAAGAGGTAGCGAGCCAGGGGTCCAGCCAGAGGCTCCAGGGCATGTGCCGCATCGGCCGCTGTGTTGATGTTCTGATGATGCACGAATAGGGTCGAGGCGGTACAGATGATGATAAAGTATGCCACCACCTGGCCCGCAAGAGCACCACTGCCCACGTCAATCATGGCGGTGCGCACCTGCTGCTTGAGGGAGCCCGCCCGCTGCTCCTCGATTTCGGCTTTGGCCTGCCAGAACATAGAGTAGGGCGAGATCGTCGCCCCAAGGAGGGCTATGGCGCTGCTGATACTGGTAAAATCGAATCCGAGTTGGGGCACAAATGTGCGCAGCAGGACCGCCCCCCAATTTGCATGGCAGAAGACAGAGTATGCACATAAATCCTATAATGAGTAGTGAATAACGGAGGCATCAATTCACCTGGAGGAACTTTTATGAGAACATTTACTATCGCAACCCGTAGGAAAGATCAAGTTGTAGACATCACCGACACCGTCGAAAAATATTTGCAGGAAGAAAAAAACGCCAACGGCATCTGCTCGCTTTTCATTGCTCATACGACCTGTGCCATCTCCACGGCCGATTTGGACCCAGGCACCGACCTTGACCTGCTTGACGCACTACGCCGCCTTCTCCCACAGCTCAACTATCGCCATCCGCATGACCCTTCCCATACACCAGACCATATTCTCGCCTCCATCATTGGTCCATCCCTCGTCATCCCCTATGCGAGGCATCAACTGCTCCTGGGAACCTGGCAGCGCATTATCCTTGTTGAGCTGGATGGCCCAAGACAGCGCACAATTCATCTGTCAACGTTTTAAGCAGTGCAGTATTGGCTCTCAAATCGCTATTCTTTAGCCCTTTCTTGCTTGTTCTTTCATTTGACAGGGGGTATTTTCTTTGGTACAATTATCTTGAAATTAAGATAATTATTTGAACACAGGAGTTTGGAGGCATGATGTCGGACACTCCTCAAAGAGACCCTTCGTTGGAACTGTTCATCGTGCTTTCCCGTGCGTATGCCTGGGTCAATGCCCATGCAGTTCGCGATATTCGTCGCACTGGCTTAAATCCGACCGAATTTGGCATTCTTGAGGTGTTGTATCATCTAGGACCTCTTCCGCTCCAGCAGATCGGGGAGAAGATATTAATTTCCAGCGGCAATATTACGTATGTCGTTGACAAGCTCGAGCAAAAGCAATTGTTGGTACGCAAACCATCTGTCCATGACCGGCGCGTAATTTTCGCAGAGCTGACTCCGCAGGGCCAGGCATTGCTTGCTGATTTCTTTCCACAACACACACAGGCCATCCGTACGGCGATGAGTGGACTGTCTCCAGAAGAGCAGACGCAGGCTGTCCAACTACTCAGAAAGCTGGGCCTGGCAGCCCAGGAAAGCTTTTCCGCAAACCATAGGGCTTCATGATCGTGTCTCGTTCAATCGAACTTGACATTATCTCAAATTTAAGATATACTAACTTGAGATAATGATATCACATGACACACTTGTCTCGTAGAGTGAATGAGTGTGTCTGCTACACAGAAGGAGCATAAGAATGCAATTAGGTGGTATTCACCATATTACCGCCGTGACTGGCAATGCCTCCCACAATGTCGCGTTTTATACGCAGGTGCTGGGCATGCGTTTGACCAAGAAAACCGTGAATCAGGACGATGTCTCGGCTTATCACCTCTTCTATGGTGATGAGCTTGGTCGTCCGGGTACAGACCTGACCTTTTTTGAATGGCCTGACGTTGGCTATCACCGTCCGGGCGTTGGAACGATCTCAACGATTTCGCTGGGTGTGACTGGTCGGGATACTCTCAACTGGTGGGTCAAGCGCTTCAACGATTTTCATGTTTCTCATGATGGCATACAAACACGCGGCGCAGATGATCTCCTCGTGCTTCCCTTCCGCGATCCAGAAGGGCAACACCTCGAACTCGTAGATGACGCCGGAAGGCTGCAAAACACTCCCTGGCGCAAGAGTCCCGTGCCCGTCGAGATGTCGATTCACGGCTTCTCTGCGGTTCGGCTCACGCTTCGCAATCTCGAAGCTTCGGCTCGTTTTCTGACAGAGGTGCTTGGCTTCCGGCGCAGTCGTACCTATCAGACGCCACAACAGACCTCCGTGACCATCTTTGAAGTGGGCAATGGTGGACCGGGTACAGAGGTGCACGTGGAGATTCATCCAGAATGGCCTGTCCGCCGCTTTGTTGGTATAGGTGGCGTTCATCATGTAGCCTTCCGTACGCCAAACGAGGAGGAGCACCTGCAATGGAGAGAGCGTATCGCAGAGGTAAACGCGTCTGTGACTCCTGTGATCAATCGGTTCTACTTCCGCTCGATCTACTTCCGTGAGCCGGGTGGAGTGTTGTTCGAGATTGCTACTGATGGGCCTGGCTTCGCGGTTGACGAAGAGGTTGCCACTCTTGGGGAGAGGCTTGCGCTCCCTCCCTTCCTGGAACCCCACCGGCAGGAAATCGAGGCTCAACTGAGGCCAATTACGTCGGTTGATCTGAAAGCTCTAGTACAGGAAGGAAGGAGTTTAGCTCCTTCCCGATAGGCTTTTTTCAACAAAACGTCGTTCTATCCTCCCCCCTCCGTGAACGGAGGCGGGAGGATAGAACGACATCGACGGGGAACTCTGCCTTTCTTGTCTATCTGTTCTCCTTGGAGTGGGAACTTACGGATGCGGCACTGGCGGCGTTTGCAATGCTGCAAGCTGCGCTTTGAGTGCATTCACCTGCTGCTGTAGGGCGGCCACATTCAGCTGTGCCTGAGCAAGTGCTGCCTGAGTATCCTTCAGTTGTGCTTGCGCCTGATCATCAGCCGCCTTGATACGATCTCTATCCTTTAGAACGAACAGCAACTCTTGACCGACATGCGCCTCTTGAACCCCGATTTTACTTGTCCACTCCAGCATATGACCGGAGAAGATTTGTCTGATGCCGCCACCCAGACCGGGGTTAGACTCTTCGATCAGGGTACGTGTCTCTTGCTCTTGTAGAGGCACATCCCAACTTGGCCATGACCGCGAAGCAAGAATGTGGTCACGGAAGTCCTTGACCACGGTAAACCCGTTGGGAGCCTTCAAAGTCGTACCGTCGTCGCTCCAACCCTGTGGCAATCCGGACGTCGGTTCCTTCGTCCAATCGGTATTGGGATCTGGTTTCGGCATCCAGGGTGGCACAAACACCACGCCGCTAATTAAATCAAGTTTGGATATATCGTATGTTCGTGGGCCAGGCCTTGGCCCACTGTTATCGACATTGGCCGGATCTCGTACCAGCAGGTTCCCATCTTTGGCAATGCCTGTAGCCACGATGCAATGATTGCCTGTCGGCGTCCAACTGTAAGGAACTCGATCGCCAAGGCCAATATCGTACATGCCCGTCTCCGCTCCGCATATAAGCACGGGATAGCCTCGTTTGAGCGCTCCTTTCACGTTGGCGATATCGCTATTGTGCTGTGAGTTCGCTGTAATAGGGAGTTCATGGTAGTGGTTTCCCACTCCTATTATGATCTGCTCCTCCTGGGCGACTGAAAGTCCCTGCGTATTGTCGGAACCGATAGAGCCGGTTAGCTGGCTATACCATTTGTCGGCAAGTTGATCGATGTCCTCATTGGAACCGGTTGGTCCCTTCCCTGGTTGGCCGGCGAATTTACACATCGCAATAGAGAAAGCGACACACTCGTAGGCGGACTCTTTAGGCTCGAACTGGCTGACGTTCGGGAGGTCTGCCACCTCTCCGTGTGCATTTAAGGGGATTAGCATTGATACTGGCCCTCCTTGATTGGGTAGCTTCTTGTAAACGCTTTGCAAAAGGGTAGCTTCGTTGATAGTTGCCGGGTCGGTACGGCTTCCGCCTGGGTGCGCTGACTGTATGGCGAAGTCCAGCCACCATGTCAAGTTGTTCACCTGAAAGGTTGCTTTAAGATTGTCCCACGCCTGGGCAATGGAGGGCATGGCATAGCGGGCATTGAGGACGGGATCAAACAGATCAGTGGGTTTATGTCCGTCCTTGATGGCATTATCGGCCTGGCCACCGATATGCAACTGAAACAGGCCATAGCTCGTTCCGTTGTCGCCAAGCGCATTCGGGTTCCAGGCGCTCTCTACTTCTATGATGGTCGAAATTAAGGGGACGGGTACATTGTACTGTTTGGTGATGGCCTCGATGGCTGAGAGGATCTCTTCCTGGCTCATAAAACCTCCATTCTGATATCCATCCCGTTCTAGGGGATGGAAGGAAAGAATGCCGCCCGCAGGCGGGTTTACGCTTGACAATGCTCCCAATGTGTAGTAGACTTGTTCTAGTACCTTGACAACGGAATAGTGTTTCAGAGGTTCTGGCGTAAAGCGTTCCGCCAGGTAAAAGCACTAGCGTGTGAACCAATGTACACACTCTCTTTCGCGGCCTTTGGATGAGAACCAAGTCCACTGATGGCTACCAGATTGAGAAACTACCGCGGGGCTCGCGGAAAGTTCAATGCCTGTGGAGGCGATGTAAGCCCAATATGGGAGGCAACTCCGCATAACGGCAATCTCCAACGAAGCAGGAAACCCGACTCGCGAGGGTCGGAATCCCGTCACCTTCAGGCGATTGGGAGGATGTCAAGTTGTTCTCTGCCTCCTTCCAAAGATGGCAAACCTGCACGCTGCATAAAAATGAACTGCACCCGAAACTTTCCTGTCCAAAGTATGACTCCATTATACATGGGTTAACGCTTATGAGTCATCTTTTTGGGTTGCTGATCGCCGACTACGCGACTTCGGTCTGGAGCCATAATCGCCAAAGGGATCGTCTCGTTCTCGCACTGTCTGGCGGAAGCCCACCACTTGCGCACGAGCGACGAAGTTGTACCCTAATTGTCATATTGGGTTTCCGTCCTTGACGCCAGAGTTATCAGGTATGTACGCTATAAACTAACAATAATCAAGTTCTGTTGAAGAGAGGACGAACATGCAGGGATATCTCTTATTGGAAGGCGGTGCCGAATTTGGCGGCCAGATGGCTGTGCCTGACCTGCGAGCGATAGAGCTTGCAGGTGGCCCTGCTGCACTCATCACTATTATTCCCACGGCAGCCGCACCCGACAACAACCATCAGCGTGCAGGACGCAATGGCGTGAGTTGGTTCCAGAGCCTGGGAGCGACAAACGTCGAACTGCTGCCCCTCATTGATAAAGCCTCGGCCAATGATCCCGCAATAGCCGCCAGGATCAGCCAATCGCGCCTGGTTTACATGCTCGGCGGCTTTACTGGCTACCTGGGTGAGACGCTGGTAAACAGTGCAAGTTACCACGCCATGCTCAAAGCCGATGAAGCGGGAGCGGTCATAGCTGGCAGCAGTGCGGGAGCAATGGTCATGTGCCAGTATTATTATGATCCCGGCCGAGGTCAAATCGCCGAAGGGCTAGGCTTTGTCCCCAATTCCTGCGTATTGCCCCATCACAATACATTCGGCAAAGGCTGGGCACAGCAATTGTCGAAGCTGCTACCCAATGCGGTCCTGCTCGGCATCGATGAAAGGACCGGCATGCTGGATGACGGTGATGAAAATGGAAGTGGGGGAAGAAAGACAGCATGGCGGGTGTATGGTCAGGGTGCGGTTACGGTGTATCGTCGAGGACACCCAACGGTGTATGAGGCTGGAGGAATACCCTCCGTCCTACTCTGATGATGGACTCTTAGCGAGCCAACAGCTTAGCAAGTTGACGAACTGCCAAGAGGGGTGCGCTTACTTCTGTGCTCGGTAAGGTCCGCTAATATGCTCAAAGCGGGGGCGGTAGCGCGTAGTATGATAGTCGGTAGGGTCCACGCGCCGGGCAGGCAAGTTTTTACCAGGAATATCGGTAGAGATGAAAGCGCCATCGCGGTACGCCGCCATCACACCGTGTGAGCCCGACTCGACCAGGCTCATAACTACATTGGCGTAGTAGATCGCCATGTGCTTGTCATAGACCTCTGGTTCGCCACTGCGCAGGAAATAAGTCAGATCAATCGGCAAAAAGCGCACACCGGGCAGGCGGCTAGTGAGTTGATCAGCCAGGAACTCCGCCACATTCGCCTTCTTGCGGTGGCCATAGGCATCAGGAGGACCGACCTCCGGCACAGGTATCCCCAGGTTGGCACCTTCCGACAGCACTACCATTGAATAGTTTTTCGGGTTCTGCCGGTCCCGGACAACCAGGTTGGCCAGCGTATCGATATCGGCAGGCACCTCGGGGATCAGCAGCCGATCGGCCCAGGTGACAATGGCCGTTTCGAAGGCTGTGAAACCAGCATCGCGCCCAAACATGCGGAACAACACTGTCTCGCTATGTGACCCAGCGGTCGAGCGGATGCGGCTGATAAACTCCCCCGCCCTACTAATCGCCGTTTGGAAGCCAATACAGTAGTCGGTGCCATGCACATCGTTATCCATCGTCTTAGGAATGCCCCAGACCGGCACGCCTTTTGCCACCAGCATAGCCCCATAACTCAAAGTGTCATCGCCGCCAATCACCACCAGGCCGTCCAGCTCAAGAAAGCTCAGATTCGCCATCACCTCATTGGAGAGATCAACCCGATCATCCTGCCCATGCCCGGCCCCGTAGGCTGCCAGGTGCGGTGGCAGATCTCCCACGCGCATGTTCGCCGGATTGGTACGTGTCGATTGTAGAATTGTCCCGCCCTGCTTGCCTGTCCTGGCATAGTTCATCCTCCCTTTGTATGATTCTCTTCTTTCCATTGTCAGAGTTATTCACGGGAGATAGCATACCACAATTGTCATGCTGCCTACGCAGTGCTTCATATATCACTCAGCATTTACTAACTATGTCTCTTACCATCCCACATTCCGCAGTTTCAGCCGGACGGCAGGCTCTGCATGAGGTTCGCGCAAGGTGGAGATTCTTTAACCGGATCGACCATATTATAACCAGATCGTAACTCATTCTTAACCGAGTGGAGCACCCTATCAGATATACAATTTTCGTATCCTTCTTTGAAGAATATTGATTTTATCTATTGCATCCCACATTCCGCAGTTCGGGCCAGCATTTTTTGCAAAATCGCATGTAGCGGGGATTGCCACCGTAGAGCTCTTACCTACCTCTACAGTATAAAATGGCCTGCCACCCAAGTTTGCCAAAAACACTGCGGAATGTGGCTGCATCTATGAATTTGCATATTTATATGGTTTAATATGGTAGGATAGGTTTATTTCTGACCACAGAGGAAGTCACCTACATTTCAGATTGGGGGTAATCGGATGAAACTGCTGCTTGTTGACAGTGACCGTCATTTGATCGAGATGCTGACCGGTTGGCTGAAGACATTGGGATACGACGTGCATCGAGCCTATACCGGCGAGCGAGCGAGGAAGGAGTGGCTGGAACAGCAGCCAGACCTCGTCATCCTGGATACTACATTGAAAGATGTGGATGCATTAGCGATGTGTCGGGAGCTGCGCTGTGTGCATGACGCGCTGGTGCTGGTGGTGACCGATGGCAAAAGCGTGCAGGATGAGGTTCATTGCCTGGAGTCGGGAGCCGATGACTATCTGCGCAAGCCCTTCTTTCCTGAACAACTCTTAGCCCGCATTCGTGCGATTGGCCGGCGAGCACGCTCCACCCTGGAGCAGCGGCCTTCCTCGATTATCACCGTGGGACCCATCCGCGTGGATTCGCTGCATAACGAAGTCAGCATGCACGGCAAAACGCATCGCTTAACGCCCACGGAGAGCAAACTGCTGCATTTGTTGGCGATCAATGCCAATGATGTTTGTACTGCAGGCCAGATTGTAACTTACATTTGGGGCTACAATGGAGATGGTGAAGCCTCCTTAATCAAAGCACATATCCGCCACTTACGACAGAAGATCGAACCAGACCCGGCCAACCCGCGCTATATTTCTACTGTGCCAGGGGTAGGCTACTCGTTGATACGCCATCCTATCGAGGAGCTTGAGTCCAAACAAGAAGTGCCCACCTTACACCTTATTTCTGGGTAACCTACCTACCATATTGAAATGGGATGCAGTGCTGTACGGTCTGCTGCAACTTGTTATCTACAAGCTTTGTTCAAGAGACTGACAAGGCATATTCCTCTTTGTGCTGATTGAATGTGATGAATCCTTCACATAACAAGTCATATAAAAACCTTATTTGCATATATACCAACATCACGTCTGCATTTTGACGTATTACTCTTTCATAAAGGGCTCCAATCTATTGAGAGATGGGTGTCGGGCTATAACTATCACACATACTTTGAATGGGGGGATAGTTCTAGTACAATGAAAGAGACAGTTCAGGATCGACAAGTTTGTCAGATACCACGGTTTCGCTCGTTACGCCGAGTACCGCTGCCCTATAGGGATATTTTGCCCTTGAAGGTGATGATGCGGCATCAATGTCTTGTGGTAGGTGCTTCGCAAGATATGCTGACTGTTGCTATTACTGATCGGCAAGACATATCGATACTGACGCTACTGAGTAAGTTAACGGGACGAACTATTTTCCCCGTTCTGGTTGATCCTGTCCGAATGCATTTACTTATTCAACGTATCGATCGCTACCAACGTAGTAAGGGCAATGTATCAGACTATCTCTGGTACCTGCACCGGCTCCAGGTCAAGGCAATGGTGATGCCTTTCACTTGCAGGGATACAAGGCGAAAGTAGCGAAGGAGTGGGTACTTTCGCTTCTTCTTTACTCTGTTACCGCGAGCATCATTGTCGCTTAAGATATGTGGAGTCACAACGTATTTGTAGACATTTTTCCTACTTCCATTGACAGCTATTATGCAAGCCACTAGAATAGCCTCACCAGTCAGCAAACGCGCAACCTAGCAGCACACTCTGAAAGGAGATTCGCCTATGGATGCCATTATTGGACGTTATAAACTAGGCTTGAAGGATGCTGGCCTCAGCATTAAACATGAGGCGGGAATCGCCTTCGAGCTGACGATAGAAGAGACCTTGGGACTCTACACTTTCCTCGATGCGTATAATGAAACACTGCGCGCTCTCAAGGACGACGATGAACTGGAGACAGAGAAGTTGATCCGAGTGGTCAAAGATGACGCCAAGAAGGACGAGCAAGCTTGACCCTCAATCAGCCTGATGACAAAGAGTACCACTCTGCTCACTCGTCCTGAGCTCATTCGCTCTCCTAGGCGTGTATGAGCCCACACCTGGGAGGGCTTCTGAGTTAGGAAACGTCCTCGAATTCTTCTTTGAGGAGTGCTGATTGGGTCTATTACATCTATGAATTTGCATATTCATATGTCATAATACATGAGATGGGTTTATTTTTAACCAAAGGGAAAGTCGCCTACATTTCTAATTGGAAGGAATCAGATGAAACTGCTACTTGTGGACAGCGATCGTCATTTGGTCGAGATGCTGACGGGTTGGCTCAAGACGCTGGGATACGACGTGCATCGTGCCTATACTGGCGAGCGGGCGAAGAAGGAATGGCTGGAACAGCACCCGGACCTGGTCATCCTGGATCCGGCGCTCAAGGATGTGGATGCCCTGGCGATGTGCCGCGAGGTACGCCGCGTGCATGATGCGCTGGTGCTGGTGGTAACCGATGGCAAAAGCGTGCAGGATGAGATCCATTGCCTGGAGTCGGGAGCCGATGACTACTTGCGCAAGCCCTTCTTTCCTGAGCAGCTCTTAGCCCGCATTCGTGCGGTTGGTCGGCGAGCACGTTCCACCCTGGAGCAGCGACCTTCCTCCATTATCACGGTGGGACCGATCCGTGTAGATTCCCTGCATAACGAAGTCAGCATGCACGGCAAGACGCATCGCTTAACACCGACTGAGAGCAAACTGCTGCATTTGTTGGCCATCAATGCCAACGATGTCTGTACTGCAGGCCAGATTGTGACCTACATTTGGGGTTATAACGGAGATGGTGAGGCCTCATTGATCAAAGCCCATATCCGGCACTTACGTCAGAAGATCGAACCGGACCCGGCCAACCCGCGCTATATTTCTACTGTGCCAGGGGTGGGCTACACCTTGATACGCCATCCTCTCCAAGAATTGGACTCCCTACAGGAGTCCAAACAAGACGTACCTACTTTGCACGTTATTTCTAGGTAACCCACCTACCATATTGAAATGCGATGCAGTTCAGTACGGTCTGCTGCGACATGTTATCCGCAAGCTCTGTTCAAGAGACGAACAATGCGTTTTGTCTCTTGCTATCTATACTCCTCCACGTCCTCGGATCATCACCGGAACTGTTAAGGCAATGAGTTTGAGGTCCTCCCAGAGAGACTGGTGTTGCAGGTAATCAATATCCATTTCGACCATATCCTGAAAGGTTACACGACTGCGTCCATAGACTTGCCAGATGCCTGTTAAGCCTGGTTTTCCAGAGAGGCGCAGCCAATTGTGTGGTGTATAGAGTTCAACTTCGTAGGGAAGAGGCGGGCGTGGGCCCACTAACGTCATCTCACCACGCAGGATATTGAAGAACTGGGGCAATTCGTCGATGCTGGTCTTGCGGATAAAGCGGCCAACTCTAGTGACACGCGGGTCATCGGAGAGCTTAAATTGGAACTTGATAGCGACGACAGTACCCACATTCATTTCCTGGCCATTCATGTACTTGACGATAGCATCGCGATGAACGGAGTCATCATTTTTCACATACATAGATCGAAATTTATACATATTGAACTCAGCACCCCTGAGCCCCACTCGTTTCTGTCGATAAAAAATAGGCCCTTTCGAGTCCAGGCGAATCAGTACTGCAACAACAATGATGACGAGACAGAGAGGAAGCAGGATGAGTAGAGTGAATACAATGTCTAGGAAACGTTTTGCTCGCAAGTAGCCAGGATCGAGGTTGATTGCCTGAAAGGACGCAGATTCAACAATCATGGATGATCCCTCCTAAAATCGTGGATTTGAGATGGTGGTGTATATCTGAGGATTGCCTTTATAATCGTAGCTAATATCGGTGTATAACAGGTGTGGTTTTTTGGGTAGATATGGTGAAGATTGGGGGAGAGGTTGTTACAAAGGTTCAGAAATATAAAAGTACTGTCTCTCTTCGACTTATATGGTTATGTCTTCTACACCTGCGAGCAAGGGTTCAACCAGATTGCAACCACTATCATTATCTGGTCAGTACTTCTGACCATTAACATATTCTTAACATATCCTTAACATATATAGGGATACTATCCGTCACCCGCATAGAATGCCTATTTTATGGAGCAGCATGACGTATGCAGATACCTCTCGTAGACCTACAAGCCCAATATCAGACCATCAAGCACGAGGTGATGGCGGCTTTTGAAGATGTGCTTGAGAATATGCAACTTTTTCTTGGCCCACAAACCCAGGCGTTTGAGCACGAATTTGCTATCTATTGCGGATGTCGCTATGGCGTGGGTGTCTCATCAGGAACCGATGCCCTTGCCCTTGCATTGTGGGCATGCGATATTGGCCCTGGTGATGAAGTTATTACCGTCGCCAACACGTTTATTGCAACCGTTGAGGCGATTGCATTGGTGGGGGCTATACCCATTTTAGTTGACGTTGATCCAGATACTTATACACTAGACTGGCGGCAACTCGACCAGGTTCTGACGTCTCGCACGCGGGCCATTCTCCCTGTGCATTTATATGGTCACCCCGTGGATATGCAGCCTGTGCTGGATTTTGCCCGTGTTCATGGATTACGGGTGATCGAGGATGCGTCGCAAGCCCATGGAGCTATCTACCGAGGACGACGAGTGGGTAGCTTGGGAGATATAGGCTGTTTTAGCCTCTACTATAGTAAAAACCTGGGAGCTTATGGCGAAGCTGGTATCTCGGTGACCAAGGATAGTGAACTTGCAGAGAAGATGCGAATGGTGCGGGATCATGGTTCTCGCGTGCGCTACCACCACGAAATCATGGGGGTCAACGCCCGCCTGGATGAATTGCAGGCTGCTGTATTACGGGTGAAATTGCACTATCTGGACCAATGGAATGCTGCTCGCCAGGCACATGCTCAGGTATACGGAGAGCGACTGCAAGATGTTGTTGAAGCTCTGCCAATTGTGCGACCATGGGCAACGCATGTCTACTGCTACTATGTGGTGCAAGTGCAAGAGCGTGATCACTTTCGTATGATGCTGGAGCAAGATGGCATAAGCACGAACATTCACTACCCCACACCTATTCACCTGCAACCTGCATCTGCAAAATATGGCTATAAGCAAGGCATGTTGCCTGTGACGGAAGCTGTGGCTGGGCGTATTGTCTCCTTACCCATGTATCCAGAACTGACGGAAGAGCATATACAGCTAATTATCGATGCCGTTAAGAAATATGCAATACCAAATGTTTCGAGAGTCTAGTTGTGTTTGGCTTACTGGATCGAAAAGACGAAAGTGACATATGTTAGAGAGGAATGTTTTCACTATGGAGGATCTTCGCTTTGGAGTCATTGGCTGGGGCTACTGGGGTCCAAAAATCGCACGCAATCTGGATAGCTTGCCGCATGCGGTAATAACGATGGTGGCAGATAGCGATGCTCACCGCTTAACATCACTGGCTGTGAACCAGTATCAATCGTGGGTACGCAAGACGACTCAAGCAGAGGATGTCTTCCGTTCAGATGTCGATGGAGTTGTCATCGCAACTCCTGTGCGGACCCACTATCGGCTGGCGAAAGAGGCTTTATTGCATGGAAAACATGTGCTCGTAGAGAAGCCGCTCACCACCAGTGTAGCGGAGGCCGAAGAACTTGTTGCCTTAGCAAAGGAACGAGAACGTGTGCTGATGGTCGGGCATACCTTTGAATACAACCCTGCCGTCAATGAGTTACGCAAACTGATACAAAGCGGAGACCTGGGGAAAATCTATTGTATTGAGGCAGAGAGAGTGAATTTAGGACTGTTCCGTAGTGATATTAATGTCATCTGGGATCTTGCTCCGCATGATATATCGATCCTGCTCTATTTACTTGGTAAGAAGCCAGAACGGATTAAGGTGCAGGCCCATGCTCATCTTCAGCCGCATATCCATGATATCGCCCATCTCGACCTGGGTTTCGCGGATGGGATGACTGCACACATCCATGTGAGTTGGCTCCATCCACGTAAGATTCGTCGAGTGACGGTGATCGGCGATAGAAGAATGGTGGTCTATGATGACACCAAACCGGCTGAAATGATCAAGATTTACAACAAGGGTGCCGATGTGCATGCCGACCCAGGCGTCTCCTACCGAAATGGGGAGATTACTATTCCGTATATTAATTGGGTTGAGCCCTTGAGGTTGGAGTGTGAGGACTTTGCCAATGCTATTCGCACAGGTACGCAGCCACGTGCTCATGGCGGAATTGGGTTAGAGGTCGTGCGGGTGTTGGCGGCTGCACAGGAGGTGCTGGAGCATCAGGAAAAGCGAGACATAGCGGCTAAAAGTTCAATTGCGGATATTCAAAATGTTTGATTATATACCAGGGGGTGAGTAGATGAAACATATGATCGAATTATACACTATTGGCGATTACCTCAAGAAAAACCCAACCTGAGTGGAGATTCTTTCTCATGAAAACCAATTTGCGTCGAAAATTCTTTTCCTCTCCATGGCTTTTGGTTGGTCTTGTTTTCCTGATTCTGATATCATAATGTGTTACAAGGAAAGTATGGCTGATCCTTTCTATGGTAAAAATAATAGCCAAGTTACTGTGGAATTTCGAACTCCCAGTAAATAGACCAGAACAAGCGTTACTTGGAGGAATGTCTGGAGGTTGGTGGGATCCTGCACAACCAGGTTTTCCCTGGGTCGTCGCAAATGCCTCAAGTTGGGTGTTTGCTGGCACAGGCCTCAAGAACGGTGACAGTTTAGCAGGACTTGTTGGCTTTGAATACGATAAAGTGAATAGCGGGTATCCTATTCCCCCCGGTCTCTATTCTAAGTGCTTCACCGGTCGTAGATCATTTACAGAGGCACGATGTTGCGAATTCGACACTCTATACAGCAGCGAGTGGTGCACGCATCTTCAACGCGGGAACATTTCAATGGTCGTGGGGTCTTGATCCATCGTGTCCTGTAAATAAAATGAAAGTAGTGAGTCAAATAGTACAGAACATTACTGACAACATCCTTGAGAGCTTTGAGAGAAGTTCTGATAGGTGAGGAGGGATGTACTCTGAACGTGGTTTGACTTTACTTGCTGATGAGTTTCCCAATGGGATAACTCTGTCTTCTCATGCGCCACCTCTTCAACGCTTCCGTTCACCTGAACTGGTTCCTCCTTTCGCTCCTCTTGTATTCTACCCCTTTACCCTGCTTCTAAAAATCTTAACCAAACTTAGTACCTTCATACCATTGTCAGTGTCATCTATACAAAGATGTACAAAGCTCTATAGTAAGATAGCAAAGGATACCACAAAATAGCAACACGTGTTATCGGCATTCATTTCAGATCATCGTTTGTCTCATAACGGTATCTGTGAAAGCCGAAGGAGTTCTCTTTCAGGGAGAAACTCAGCTCTCAAGGAGTACTGCCCTTGTCTGGGCAGGACACTAAGGAAAGATTTCGGAGGAATTTATGCGAAAGCTACAACATAGAATTTCCGCTAAGCTGTTTACAGTGCTTCTTACTATTTTTCTTGCACTACCCATGGGCATCTTTCTAGTCCAAGACGCTCCAGGAGTGCAAGGTGCAGCATCCTCAATTCGCTACACCATTTATGAGATGGAAGGCTCGGGCGTGGGCTGGTCGTCTAAACCTTGCCAATACTTCCCCGGTCTACTCCGGGAGCAGATCAATCGCATTTACTCCCACTAGGAAGGGAGCTCGACTTTATCTGTATACAAATACAACGATGGATACCACTTCATACTCTTTCTTGCACTTTGCTGCACAAGCGATTCGAGGTGGGCAAGACTACACCGTTGTGCTCTACAACGCTACAAATCAACCACTGTCCACCGTACGTCTGGCTCATTATGGCGGTGATCCGGCCGCTGGAAGCTGGAACGTGTACACTATTCCTTTGTCGGCCCTGAGAGCCAATGCAACACACATCAAGGGTGTTGCTTTTGTGAGCCGCACCCGTAGACATGGGACGTTATATCTTGATTCGATGAGTTTAACAGGGGGCGTTTCTGCACCAACTCCCACTCCGACTGACCCAGCTGCCCTCTCTTCACCAACTCCTACTCCGACTGACCCAGCTGCCCTCTCTGCTCCAACTCCCACTCCGACTGACCCAGCTGCCCCCTCTGCTCCAACTCCCACTCCGACTGACCCAGCTGCCCCCTCTGCTCCAACTCCCACCCCTACTGACATAGCTACCCCCAGTGCAACTCCTGGGCCAACGGCTTCCATCAAAACCGTTTTTGTGATCGTTATGGAAAACCACAACTGGTCTGCTATTCAAGGCAGCCCCTCTGCACCCTACATCAACAACGCCCTTTTACCCCAAGCTTCCTATGCTACCGAGTATTTTAATCCTCCCGGCAACCATCCCAGTGAACCAAATTACCTGTGGCTTGAGGCCGGGACAAACTTTGGGGTTTCCGACGATAACCCGCCAAGCGATAACCACCAGAGTTCCACTGCTCATCTTGTCACGCTGTTAGAGCATGCAGGCCTTTCATGGAAAGCCTACGAGGAGGGTACTGGTGTGACAACTTGTCCGCTCACCGATAGCTACCCTTATGCCACCAAGCACAATCCGATGATATTTTTTGACGATGTCACCGGCACCAACAATCCCAACTCGGCGTACTGCATTGCCCACGAGCGGCCCTATACGGAACTAGCAACCGATTTACAAAACAACACGGTGGCCAACTACAACTTTATTACACCTAACCTCTGTGACGACATGCATGATAGCTGTAGTCCTACGAATAACGAAATTCAACAGGGAGATACATGGCTTTCTCATGAAGTCCCAAAGATTCTGAATTCGCAAGCCTACAAAAATGGTGGAGCTCTCTTTATTACCTGGGACGAAGGGGAAAATAGCAGTGATGGCCCTATCGGGATGATTGTGCTGTCTCCCTATGCCAAAGGACATGGGTATAGTAACACTATTCACTATACCCATAGCTCTACTTTACGAACCATTCAAGAAATTTTTCACATAACCCCATTATTAGGAGATGCTGCCAAAGCAGCTGATTTGAGCGACCTGTTTGTTGCTGGTACACTTTAAAGTGGGGCGCAAAGCCAGATGGGCAGGGCGGTCACATTGGCCCCAGCTTGCAGATGCTTGAGCGACCGGACACGATCGTGGCGCATCGTCGGCGGGAGTGCGTCCACTGCCGCGAACCGTTCGAGGGAGTGGCAGGTCAGGTGATCGAACGGCGCCAGGTGCAAGACCTGTCGGTGTGGCGAGTAGAGGTCAAGATCGCAGTGCTCGCCACACCTGGTTAAAGTTCATTATCGGTCCCCGGAAACCCATCCGCATGTCCATAGTAAATAGTTAAAGTTCATTATCGCGCCCACCCCAAGAAGGAAATTGTTCACAGTTGACCTAAGGGATGTTGTTGGGAAAGCGCAGTCAAACAAAGGACGCTATTCGTTCTTCTGCTGTCATGGCGTTATCAGACAAGGATCTTTGTGAACAGTATCCACACCTGCACTGTCTTATCCGCGCTCCCCGAGGCGATGCGCTTGCCATCCGGTGACCAAGCCACCGTCCATACGGGGCCAGAATGTCCGCGATAAATGAAGGCATTCCCCCCATGTGCCGCATCCCACACCTGCGCGGTTGTATCGCCTCTTCCATTATCGATATTCCCGCTTCCAGAAACAATCCGCTTGCCATCCGGCGACCAGGCTACCCCCCACACAGCATCAGTATGCCCGCGATAGGTGAAGACATGCCTGCCATTGGCTACATCCCACACCTGTACCGTTTGATCATCACTCCCTGAGGCAATGCGCTTGCCATCTGGTGACCAAGGCACTGCATTTACATGATCAGTATGCCCGCGATAGATGGAGACATTCCCGCCATTTGCCGCATCCCACACCTGCACCGTAAAGTCGGCACTACCGTAACCACATGATCAGTATGCCCGCGATAGATGAAGACATTCCCCCCATTTGCCGCATCCCACACCTGCACCGTGCCATCGGAACCCCCCGAGGCGATACGTTTGCCATCGGGTGACCAGGCCACTGCATTTACACGACCAACATGACCACGATAGATGAAGACATTCCCCCCATTTGCCGCATCCCACACCTGCACCGTGCCATCATTGCTTCCTGAGGCTATGCGCTTGCCATCCGTTGACCATGCCACTGCATTTACACTAGCGGAATGGCCACGATAAGTATAGTGAGGCGTTCCGAGGGAGGAGGAAATGGCACTCTGTGATGGGAGGTAAGTATTGGTAGGATAGCCCCACGAAGGGACGAACGATGTGATACTACCTCCCGCGAGCGTGAGTCCTGCTAGCTTCCGTAAAATGCTGCGTCGAGATATCCTCTGTTCGCCAAACAGTAGGCCAAGTGGCCCAGCGCCATGTGAAAATGAATGTCGATGAGCCATAAGAAAGGCTCCTTTCTGTTTGAGTACGATGGCTTCCCTTCTAGTGCTATTTCGGTTAAACGCGATAGCTATAACAACAAGAGCAGAGTAGCACGAACTGGCTCCATAAGACCGGTCTTATTTTACCACCTTTAAGGAAGGTAGCACTAGCCCATATTTTCGATAAGTTATTGTTTGTGATAGGCGTTGGCATTGGCAGATATCCCTCCAGATTTGAGAGTAATCATGCGGGTTTGAGCGCAATCAGTTGGGTGATGTTGGATGCGGCTACATAAAGCGTGCCATGAACAGTGCCTGTCGCCCCAGCAGAGGCCAAGATCTCCTGTGACATCTCTGCGGTGGTCAGTGAATTACTGGCGGTATAGCACTCCTCAGTAAAGCCTGATGGGTCATTGACTGACGTTGCGCCAACGATGCCAACCGCGTAGACTAACATATCATTGGCTGCCGTGGTCGTCACTCCGCTATTATCCACATTGCTGGTTGATGGGTTGTATTGGGCATGAGCCACATCCACAGGAGTAGTGTTATTCACCCCAATGTAGCTGGCTATCCAGCCTGATGCCTCACCAGATGTGCTAAAACTCCATGTATAGCTTGCCGGTTCTGATGAGCCTGCGACTTTCACATAACTGGCCGTCGCGAGAGATGAAGAACTATTTTGCCGCAGCACAAGATTCCAACCTGCCGGAGGAGTGATTGTATTGTTTGCTGTGCGAACAACAACAAAGGCAACCATGACATCACCACTCATTGTTCCTGCCGGTAGCCCGATTGTGAGTGTTGACCCTCCTGCGGCATTATTGCTTACGGTGGCTGCTCGAAGCGAAATCCCTGGTGGAGGCGGTGGTGGCGCTACCCCTGCAGGCCTGAGCGCAATCAGCATCGTGATATTCGAATTTGCTCCGCCATTAAGCGTGCCATGAATAGTGCCTGTCGCGCCAGCGGAGGAGAAGATCTCCTGCGACATCTCTGAGGTTGTCGACGAATTACTAGCGGTGCGCCACACTTGGGTAAAGCCTGATGGGGTATTGACGGTCGTTGCGACAACGATGCCAACCGCGTAGACTAACATATCATTGGCCACTGTGGTGGTCACCCCTGAATTATCCACATTGCTGGTTGACGGGTTGTATTGGGCATGGCGCGCATCCACAGGCGTGGTGTTATCGACCCCAATGTAGCTGGCAATTCCGCCTGATGCCTCACCAGATGTGCCAAAACTCCATGTATAGCTTGCTGGCTCCGATGAGCTTGCGACTTTCACATAACTGGCCGTCGAGATAGATGAAGTACTATCCTGCCGCAGCACAAGATTCCAACCTGCCGGAGGAGTGATTGTATTGTTTGCTGTGCGAAC
>WNFA01003645.1_pt1 | contig 20643 bp, 18 predicted proteins | sample 5400481 | NCBI WGS metagenome assembly WNFA01 (sample SAMN13153340, study PRJNA577476) | soil metagenome | isolation source: 120 cm saprolite under Douglas fir tree site 2 hole 1 replicate 2 | place: USA:California | collected 2015-04-18
AGCAGAATATTGGTCCGGTCCCAGAAGGCGTGGGAAGAGGGAAGCGGGGTCTGCGGAGGAGTTTGGGCCTTGGGAGCGGGGACCGATGCCTTTGTCGATCCTTGGCCCGTTTCCTCTTTCGACGCAGGCTGTTGGGCGGCGACAGATTGGGCGATCAGGAAGTAACTTGCAAGGAGCAAGGTCAAGACGAGGGACGAACTAGGGGACATCTTTGCATTGTAGCGGGGAACCAGCCCAACGCCTGTACTGAGCGTAGTCGAGGTAATGGGTCAGTATGTTGGGCCATCGCCTGGGGGAAGAAATGGGTCATGGCCGTGCGGGCAAGGCAAATCCCGGCTAGGTAAAACCAGATGAGGTGCCGCCCCCCGAGAAGGCGCGCTATTTCTTGCAACAAGCATCGCGTAGCAAGCGTCCTCACGTGATTCGTCAGTTGCCCAGAGCGAGCGATGCGGCACGTAGTTCTGCAGGTTGGGGATCGCGATCTTCGAAGAGTCAGCTACTTCCGGTCCCGATAAGATCGTGAAAGAAGCGCCGGCTTGCTCTGTTTGATCGCTGGCCAAACAGACTGGAATCAATCCAAACAGCAATAGAGTAAAAGCGACACAGCGCATCAGGTCTTGCTCCTGCTTAGGGCATTATAGCTGGCCGGGACGCCGCCAAGTCAAAAGGGGCTGTGCCGATTCGGTTCCGCCCCTTATAATTATCGGTTTTATTCACGAAATTTGGAGGCTTTGTAATGGCGGCTTCATACAACGGTGTGCCAGTGCCGGCGAGCGGCGCTCGCATCACTTACAGCAATGGAAAGTACCAGGTTCCGGACAATCCAATTGTGCCTTTCATCGAGGGCGACGGCACAGGCCGCGACATCTGGAAAGCGTCGGTGCGGGTGTTCGACGCGGCGGTAGAGAAGGCTTACAAGGGCAAGCGGCGCATCGCCTGGTTCGAAATATTTGCCGGCGAGAAGGCCATGGCGAAGTTTGAGACCTGGCTACCCGATGACAGCGTCGCTGCCATCCGCGAATTTCGCGTTGCCATCAAGGGACCCTTGACTACACCTGTTGGAGGCGGCATCAGATCACTGAATGTTGCCCTGCGACAGATTCTCGACCTGTATTGCTGTGTGCGGCCGGTCAAGTACTACAAAGGCGTTCCGTCGCCAGTGAAGCATCCCGAGCGCATGGATGTGGTGATCTACCGCGAGAACACGGAAGACGTTTATGCCGGCATCGAGTGGGAGCAGGGCACTCCGGAGGCGGCGAGGCTGATCGAGTTCCTGAACAAAGACATGCTGAAAGGCGGCAAGAAGCAAGTGCGTCTGGATTCAGGCGTCGGGATCAAACCTATCTCGATCACCGGGACCAAGCGCCTGGTACGCATGGCCATCAAGTTCGCGCTGGAGAGCGGACGCAAGAGCGTGACCCTGGTGCACAAGGGGAACATCCAGAAATTTACCGAGGGAGCTTTCCGCAAGTGGGGCTACGAACTGGCTACGGAAGAATTCCGCGATAAAGTAGTGACCGAGCGCGAGAGCTGGATTCTCGACAACAAAGACAAAGACCCGAATATTTCTATCGAGCAGAATGCCGCCTCGATCGAGCCAGGCATGGAGTTTGCCACGGAAGATTTCCGGCAGTCCGTCTACAAAGAGGTTGAGACCGTTCTGGAAGCGATTTACGCCACTCATGGCAAGGGCGCGTGGAAGAAGAAGCTCATGATCAATGATCGCATTGCCGATTCGATCTTCCAGCAAGTGGTGACCCGTGCGGACGAATATTCGGTGCTGGCCACGCCCAACCTGAACGGTGACTACATATCCGACGCTTGCGCGGCGCAGGTGGGCGGTCTGGGCATCGCGCCCGGCGCCAACGTCGGCGACGGCTATGCCTGCTTCGAAGCCACCCACGGGACCGCGCCCAAGTATGCAGATAAAGACGTCATTAATCCTGGATCGGTCATTCTCTCCGGCGTGATGATGTTGCGCTTCCTGGGCTGGAACGAAGCCGCCGATCTGGTTGAACAGGGACTGGAGCGCACCATCGATCAGAAAAAAGTCACGTACGACTTTGAACGGCTCATGCCGGGCGCAACCAAAGTCAAGACCAGCGAGTTCGCGGACTACATCATCGAGAACATGGACGCGGGCGTGCTGACCGCCGCCGACTGAAAAACAATCAACCACCAAGGACACGAAGCGACACGAAGAATCTCCTCCGTGATCCTTAGTGCCCTTCGTGGTTAACCGATCGTAGAAAGGCTATTCATGCGCAAGAAAGTCACCATCGTAGGTTCCGGCAACGTAGGCGCGACCGCCGCCCACTGGATCGTTTCCAAGGAACTGGCGGACGTCGTGCTGATCGACATTGTCGAGGGGGTTCCGCAAGGCAAAGGTCTAGACCTGCTGGAAGCCATGCCCATCGAGAAGCGCGACTCGCACGTGATCGGCACCCAGGACTATGCCGACACCGCGAACTCCGACATCGTCGTGGTGACCGCGGGCATTCCGCGCAAGCCGGGCATGAGCCGCGACGACCTGCTCAACACTAACCACAAGATCATGAAAGATGTGGTTGGCAAAGCGGTGCGGTATTCTCCGAACTGCATTCTCATCATCGTCTCGAACCCGCTGGACGCCATGGCCCAGGCGGCCTACAAGATGAGCGGCTTCCCTCGCGAGCGTGTCATCGGCATGGCCGGCGTGCTGGACTCGGCGCGCTTCCGCACATTTATCGCGGAAGAATTGAAAGTCAGCGTGGAAAATGTCACCGCGTTTGTGCTCGGCGGCCATGGAGACACGATGGTCCCGCTGCCCCGATATTCCACCGTCGCGGGGATTCCGATTACGGAGTTGATGGATGCGGCCACGGTGGAGCGCCTGGTGCAGCGCACCCGCGATGGCGGCGCGGAAATTGTGAAGTATCTGAAGACGGGATCGGCATATTACGCGCCCTCGGCGGCGGTGACCGAGATGGTGGAGGCGATTCTGAAAGACAAGAAAAAGATTTTGCCCTGCGCTGCGTATCTGGAAGGGGAATACGGGATCAAGGGACTCTACGTCGGTGTGCCGTGCAAGTTAGGTGCCAAGGGTCTGGAGCAGATCATCGAGATCAAGCTTACTCCCGATGAGAGAGCTGCGCTGGATAAGAGCGCGGCGGCGGTGAAGGAGTTGGTGGCGGTGATTGGGGTGTAAAAACCAGTTCCCAGATCATAGTTGCCAGTTCTCGGATGCCTCTCGTGTATTGACCATGGTCATTGACTATAGTATATATTGGTTCGAGGGATAATCTTGAAAGAAGTCGCCATATCAGAATTCAAGGCCAAATGCCTGGGCATTCTGGAGCAGGTGCGCAAGACGCGTAAGCCGATCCGCGTCACGCGCTTCGGAGAACCCGTGGCCGAGGTGGTCCCACCGTCTCCACAGAAGCGGCCTGCAAACTGGCTTGGCTGCATGGCGGGAACAGGGCGGATTGTTGGAGACATTGTGAGTCCGGTTGGCAATGAAAGCGACTGGGAATCAGCCCGCTGATGAACCTGCTCCTCGACACCCACATTTGGATCTGGGCTGTCCTGGAACCAGAGAAACTGTCTGCTCGCGTAGCCAAAGAACTCGTTAATCCTGACAATCAGCTCTGGCTTTCCTCCGTCAGTGTATGGGAGCTAATTCTCTTACATCGCAAGCAGCGAATCGAATTGGAAGAGGAAGCCGCGCCTTGGGTTCGGAAGGCGTTGGACCTGCTGCAGTTAAACGAAGCACCTCTGACCATCGACGTTGCGCTTGAAGTTTCAGCGGTAAATCTTCCGCACGACGATCCGGCGGATCGTTTTCTGGTGGCGTCCGCGAGGGTCTTCGGGCTCACGCTGGTTACCGCCGACAGACGCCTCACGCGTGCGGCTGGCATCTCCGTGCTGGCCAATCGGTGAAGAGTTGCACGCCCGAGAACTACCCCAGCCACTGCGGGTTGTGATAAGTCCCGTCGAAATCGTGCGCTGTCTTGTAGAGTTCGAACTCTCCTTTTTCTGCGGCTTTGGCCGTCCTGGCTAAGAGATCCGAAACTTGCTGCGCGCTCAAGGGACTAAAAGTCCGCGCCGCTTTCAGCGCCTGTTCGAGAAGAGGCAGACTGCTGCACCCCGTAATTACCACACTCGTCGGAAGGTTCAGGGCATAGTGCAGACACTCAACCGGCTCCGCGGTCTTGCTTTTGAGCACAAGACCGTCGCCCATGGGTTTCATGCCCAGCACCCCGATGTTGTGCTTCACCAGTTCGGGCAGCACCTTTTTCTGGAAGCTGTTGAAGTGCGCGTCCATGACGTTCAGGGGCATCTGCACCGTGTCCGGCGTAAGGTCATGTGAGAGCCAGGTCTGCAGCATCTTGAGGTGAATATCCGGACTCTTATGCCCAGTGAAACCGACGTAGCGAACCTTCCCCTGCTTCTGGGCCGCTAAAAGGGCTTCCATTCCACCCTTGGGAGCGAAGATGCGGTCCGGATCGGAATCCCGAATTACCTCGTGAAACTGCATCACGTCGATGTGGTCGGTCTGGAGCCGGCGCAGCGACTCGTCAATCTGCTGGGCTGCCGCGGCCTGAGTCCGGCCGTCGATCTTGGTCATGAGGAAGGCCTTCTGGCGGTAGCCGTCGCGCAGGGCCTTGCCCATGCGGATCTCGCTTTGGCCATCGTTGTAGTCCCAGCAGTTGTCGAGGAAATTGATGCCCTCATCGAGAGCAGTGCGAATAATGCGAATGCTTTCCGCCTCATCGCCCTGTGTCCCCAGGTGATAGCCGCCCAATCCGATGCAGGACACTTTCTCTCCAGTGCGTCCGAGAGTGCGGTAGGGGACGGTTTTTGGGGTCTCAGCGGACCCGACTTGCGGCAACAGGCCGGTCACGAGCGCCGTGCCCGCCGTGGTCTCGAGAAACTGGCGTCTTGTGAGCATAGTCGATTCTCCTTTCGCTGGCGCCTTACACGCGCTCAATCACCACCGATTTCACCACCGCATCCTTCAACGGCTTGTCCTGCCGGTTGCGCGGAGTGGCGACGATTTTCTCCGCTACATCGTAGCCTTCTACTACTTCTCCAAAAATGGTGTGCTTGCCGGTGAGCCATTGGGTGGGCGCAATGGTGATGAAAAACTGCGAGCCGTTGGTATTGGGCCCGGAGTTGGCCATGGCCAGTTTGCCGGGCTTGTCGAAGCTGTGCGGAGAGCCCTTGGTCTCGTCTTCGAACTGGTAGCCGGGGCCACCAAAGCCGGTGCCCGCCGGGTCGCCGCCCTGGATCATGAAGTCGGGAATCACGCGGTGGAAAATCGTTCCGTCGTAGAGGCGGTCTTTGCTCTTCTTGCGGCTGACGGGATGGCTCCACTCGCGCTTGCCTTCGGCAAGGTCGGTAAAGTTGGCGACGGTTTTGGGCGCCTCTTTTTCGAAGAGGCGGCACACGATGGTGCCTTCAGAAGTGTCGAAGATTGCGTAAGTACCGGCTTGACGGGGCATGCGGTCCTTTCATTCCTAATCGTGATGATGCAAGGGCAAGATGCCCTCGCGACAGCCGGCGGGCCTTCCTGAGCAAAGTCGAAGGAACGCCGGCGCTACTGTGGTGCGGTTGCGGGGGCGGCTGGCTTTTTCACCGCGGGCTTTGTGGCCGTCGCAGGTTTTGCGGCAGCTGGCTTGGCGGCTGGCGCGCCGCCCTTCGCGATCGTGATGTGATTGATTTTCACCGGGCGATAAGGCCGGTCATTGGAATCGCGGCCCATGCGTGCGATCTGTTTCACCAGAGCGACGGTAGCCTCGTCGCACTGGCCGAAGATGGTGTATCCGCCGTTCAAACTGGCGTAGGGAACCTCAGTGATGAAAAACTGCGAGCCGTTAGTGCCCGGGCCGGCATTGGCATAGGCCAGGCGTCCGGGACGGTCAAACTTTAACGTGGGAGAAGTTTCGTTCTTGAACTCGAAGCCGACATCGCCGCTGCCGCTGCCGGCTGGGTCGCCGCCCTGGATCATAAAGCCGGGGATAACGCGATGGAAGATAGTTCCGTCGTAGAGAGGAACGCCGTGCTTCTTGGCGTGTGAAACTGGGTTGGTCCAGTCTTTGGTCCCTTGAGCCAAGCCGATGAAATTGGCAACGCCGAGGGGAGCTTGATCAGGAAAGAGGGTGCATGTCATCTTGCCGGCAGTAGTGTCGATGACGGCAACGGACTCAGCCGATGTCGTGGCCGCGGGCTTGGCGGTAGTGGCGGCCGGCTTTTTGGCTGGTGTGGTCTTGGCGGTGGGCGCGGTCTGGGACCAGCCCGCAGAAATCAGCAGACAAATTGAGAGACTAATTCGCATGGATGCTCTTTGCATGGATGCTCCTGGGCCGGGCTTCGCCCGGCTGCGCGGGCGAGGGCACCAGCTTCTACGTGGTCTGTGCTGACTGCGAACTATGCATTCTATCCTAGGTTCCGAGAAAGAGAGTTGCGAAAAAAGGGAGTTCTAAAAAACTATCGACCGGGCGATGTCCGCAAGCTCTCGGCCTGCATCTCGCGGCTTACACGTTCTACTTCGCGGAAGGCACGCAGCAGATTTCCGCCGAGAATCTTGCGGATGTCTTCGGCGCGGTAGCCGCGGTCGAGCAATGCTTGAGTAATCTTGGGCAAGTCGGCGGCAGAGTCGATGCCTTGGGGTGTGGCGCCGCTGACGCCGTCGAAGTCCGAGCCCAGACCGACATGATCGATTCCGGCCACTTTGGCGATGTGGTCGATGTGATCGATGATGTCCAGATACGTGACGGTCTTTCCAGCCGCCTTCATTTCGGCGACGTGCGCTTTGACCGCCGCCTCGGTGTCTTTCTTCTGAGCCTCGCCGGCCTTGCGATAGTCTTCGTCGATAAAAGCGTTATAGAAATTCGTCTGCACCACGCCCCCGTTTTTCGCCACGGCCCTCAGCATGTCGTCGGTCATGTTCCGAGCATGGTTGGTCAACGCGCGTGCCGAAGAATGGGAGGCGATGACCGGGGCCCGGGTGGTGGCGATAGCGTCGTAAAAAGTCTTGTCGGCGACATGCGAAATATCCACCATCATGCCCATGCGGTTCATCTCGAGCACGACCTGCTTTCCGAAGTCGGTCAGGCCGTTGTGATGCTCGACTTCGGGTTTGTCAATGTCGCCCGAAGAATCAGCCCACTCGTTGGTGTTCGACCAGCTCAGGGTCATGTAGCGCACGCCCAGGCGGTAGAAATCACGCAGCAGGTGAATATCGTTTTCGATGGAGTGCCCGCCTTCGATGCCCATCAATGCAGCCAGCTTTTTCTCCTTGTGGGCGCGCTCGATGTCGTCAACCGAGAAGGCCATCATCATGCGGTCCGGATGGCGGGCCGCCTGTTCATACACCGAATCGATCATGTCGAAGGTGGACTTGGCGAAATGTCCGCTGGTGGTTTCGGGATCGGCCCAGATGGAAAAAAACTCCGCACCCAGATTACCGGCACGGACTTTCTCCAGGCTGATGTGGCCGATATCTTTGGGATCGGTGGTGCCGATATCAAAGTTCTCGTAGAGAAATCGCTGTGGTGTGTCGGCATGAGTGTCCACGATGATGGCGGAGTCGTGGATGGCGCGAGCACGCGGGCTGACGGTTTGGGCGGCAAGGAATGAACACAGGAATAGAACCAGAAGGGAAAACCTGAAAGGGTTCATGGGTCTTGTGGGAGACGACAAGGGAAGGATTCTATACGGTCACGAGGCGATGGGGAACAGAAGTTTGGCGAGAGAGAGCAGATCCTTCGACTCCGTAAGCCGTTTCGCAAGCGAAACGGCTCACTCCGCTCAGGATGACAAATCTTTGGAAGGCTTACCGCAGAGAGAGTTCTTCGACTTCGGAGGCTTCCGGGCCGGGCTGCTCCCCGGCCAGCATCATGGACTCGCGCCAGTCGGTGTAGCGGCCGGAGACCATCACGTGGAAGACCCACTGATGACGCTCTTCTTCCGGTTCGACCAGGCCTTGCTGCTTCAGGGGAAGCATGTAGTCTTGCATCCACTTGATCTGTTCCCGACTCAGGCCGCGACGCTGGATGTCAACGGTAAGGCCGGCGAGATGAGAGGATGCGATCTCGCCTTCCGCCGGAGCCGCATTGCGATTGTGGCGGCGAAGCTTCTTCTGGACCTTCACGGTTCGAACCGCGGAGTTCACCTGAATCGAAGTACGAAACTGTTTGTAATAGGCCGCGCTCAGATCATCCAGGAACTCGCGCGTCCAGGGACGGCAATAGCGACGGTCGGGGTCGAGACGTGGATCGAAGCGCAACGTCGGACCGGCAACGATAGGAACCAGATCTTCGCTGGCCTTGAGCTGTTCAAGTTCGGCGTCATCCTGAATGCGGGGCAATTCCAGCCGGTCGATTTCCTGATTTTGCAGAAGCAGCGATTCGCGTGACGGGCGAAACACGGGATTCCAGCGCAGACGGCGCAGGTGTGCGCGGCGTACATGACGCGTTCGGCGCGGCGCAACATAACTGTGTAGAGCAAACGCAGGTGCGCAAACTGAGAAGGTCAGTGCAAAAACAAAAATCGCGCTTTGAATCCTAAACTTCACGAAGTGGCCTCTGATTTCTTAGCGGCTCTGTCCCAGGGCGCTGGAGACAGGCGGGTATTCTAAATCCGTGCTGCACAAAAACAAGTGCTTTTTTTTAAGCCCGGGGTGACCCAAAAGAGCCACCCGGGCGTTACCCGAGGTTACTGCACTCGCGCTAACGGCGCGCCCGTGGTAACCGCTCTTTGTAAGAGCAACCGGACTGCCATTGTGCGGGTAAGTAATTTACAAGAGGTTACGGGCCGAAAAGCCCTATTTACGCGGCTTCCGGCGCTTTCGAATGACAAACTGCGGTGTTGCGATGACAGTTCCCGGCACGCCACTTTCGTGGGGTTACCGATGAGCGATCATTTCCTGAACAGGTCGCCGATGGCTTGTTTCATCACGTCTCCACCCACCTCGGCGATAGAGCGGGTGAGCGGAATATCCTTGGGGCAGACCTCGACACAATTTTGCGCGTAGCCGCATTCCTGGATTCCGCCGTCTCCCATCAACGCGGTCAGACGCTCCCGCTTCAGGGCCGCACCCGTGGGATGAGTGTTGAACAGGCGGACCTGAGAAATCGTAGCCGCGCCAACGAATCCGGTGTCCTCGTTAAACTGCGGGCAGGCCTCCATGCAACAGCAGCAAGAGATGCAGCGCGAAAGGGGATAAGCCTCTTCCTGCTCCTGCATGGTCATGCGAGGACCAGCCCCGAGATCGTAGCTGCCGTCGATGGGGACCCAGGCCTTCACCGCCTTAAGGTTTTCGAACAGGACGCTGCGATCCACGGCCAGGTCGCGCACCACAGGAAATTTAGAAAAGGGCTCGAGCCGGATGGGCTGTTCCAGTTTGTCGACCAGCGCGGAGCAGGCCATGCGGGCGCGCCCGTTGATGAGCATGGCGCAGGATCCGCAGACTTCCTCGAGACAATTCGAGTCGTAGGTAATGGGTGTGGTGGCCTTGCCTTCGCGAGTAACAGGGTTGGCGGCAATCTCCATGAGAGAGGAGATGACGTTCATCCCTGAGTGCCAGGGCAGTTCGAATTCTTCCCAGTGCGCCTTGGCGTCAGGCGTGGGTTGGCGTTTGATCTTGAGGAGGACTGTTTTGGAGTTAGCCATTCGCATTCAGCTCTATTCGACTCACGTAGGCCCAGACGTCCCCGTCTGGGCAGGCGAGCGAAGCTCGCCAGGGTTCGATATACGCGGCCTCAAACTCACTGCCGAGCTTCGCTGGCCGGGCTGGTGGGACACCTGCCCCTACGCGGGCGTTACTTATTTGACCGCGTCGTATCTTCTCGGGCGCGGCGGGATTAACGAAACATCCACCGGCTCGAATTCAAACTTGGGCTCGTCAGCATCCGGAGCGAATGTTGCTTTCGTGGTCTTCAGCCAGTTCTTGTCGTCACGCTCGGGAAAGTCCGGCTTGTAGTGGGCGCCACGCGATTCGTCACGCATGCCCGCGCCTTGAGCGATTACCCGCGCCAGTTGCAGCATGTTGTAAAGCTGCCGCGCGAAGACCACCGAAGTGTTGGCCCACTGCGAGCGGTCGCTCAGGTTGATGTGCTGGAAGCGCTCCAGCAGCTTGCACACCTCAGCATCAGTCTCCTGCAGATTCTTGTTGTAGCGGATGACGGTGCAGTTCTTGGTCATGAGGTCGCCCAACTCGCGCCACAGTTTGAAAGGGTTCTCACTGCCGTCCGACTTCATCAGCGTCGCGTTGCTTTCTTCCTGGCGTTTGCGTTCGGCATCGAAATACCCGTTTCCTGGTACAGCCTTGAGATTGCGGGCGTAGTTCAAGGCCATCGGCCCGGCAATAAATCCTCCGAATATGCAGGACACCAGGGAATTCGCCCCCAGCCGGTTGGCGCCGTGGTACTGATATTCACACTCACCTGCGGCGTAGATGCCAGGGATGTTCGTGGCCTGCGTAAAATCCACCCACAGACCGCCCATGGTGTAGTGCATCCCGGGAAAAATCTTCATGGGGGTGTCGCGCGGGTCGTCGCCCACGAACTTCTCGTAGATTTCCAGAATGCCTTCCAGCTTGCGGTCGAGGATCTTGCGATCGATGTGGGTGAGGTCGAGATAGACCATCGGCTTGCCGTCGATGCCGAGGTTACGTTCGTACACCACTTTGAAGATGGCGCGGGTGGCAACGTCGCGCGGCACCAGGTTGCCATATTTCGGATACCACTCTTCCAGGAAATACCAGCGTTCTTTTTCCGGGATCCCCTTCGGCTCTCGTTTGTCGCCCGGAGTTTTCGGGACCCAGACGCGGCCGCCTTCTCCGCGGGCCGACTCGGACATCAGGCGCAGCTTGTCTTCGCCGGGGATACACGTGGGGTGAACCTGAATGAACTCGCCGTTGGCGTAATAGCATCCCTGCTGATACAGCGCCGATTGCGCCGAACCGGTACACACTACGGAGTTCGTCGACCTTCCGAAAATGGCGCCGTTGCCGCCGGTGGCAAGAATGATGGCGTCGGCCGGGAAGGTGCGAACTTCCATGGACCGTAAATCCATGGCGCAAATGCCGCGACAGACGCGGTTGGAATCGAGCACCGCCGAAAGAAATTCCCAGTGTTCAAACTTCCTGACCTTGCCCTCGGACTCGTAGCGCCGCACCTGTTCATCGAGCGCATAGAGAAGTTGTTGCCCGGTCGTGGCGCCGGCGAACGCAGTCCGGTTGTAGAGCGTCCCGCCGAAGCGGCGGAAATCGAGCAGTCCTTCCGGAGTGCGGTTGAAGGGCACGCCCATGCGGTCGAGCAGGTCGATGATGCCCGGCGCGGCGTCGCACATGGCCTTGACCGGAGGCTGGTTGGCCAGGAAGTCTCCGCCATAAACGGTGTCATCAAAATGCTGCCAGGTGGAATCGCCCTCGCCCTTGAGGTTCTTCGCCGCATTAATGCCGCCCTGAGCGCAGACCGAGTGCGAGCGCTTCACCGGCACAATGGAGAACAGATCGACGTGTCCACCCATCTCGGCAATTTTGATGACGGCGGAAAGTCCCGCCAGCCCTCCGCCGATCACGATAATTTTCGGTTGTGATGCCATGCGATTTCGAAGTCCTGATTACCGCTGCCCGTTTCCGGGTTTCATCGCGCCCGCAAAAGAGTCGTGCGTTCCATTCTCAGGCCCGATCGGCTGCAGCGGCGTGATGAAGAACGAGCGCATCGTCAACATTCCCACCAGAATGAACGTTGCTCCAATGACAAAGCAGACATAACCGAATCTGCGCCGGGCCGCGTCACCCGTCGTGATCCCCCACTTGGCGGCAAACAGCCACAATCCGTAGGCGAAATGCCACGAAACGCAGAAAATTCCGACGATATAAAACGCGATCGCCCATCCGTGCTGGAATTCCAGTTGCACTTTGCCGAAGGCCGCATCCGGATGACTCAGAATGTGAACCCCGCTGAAGCGCAGGTGCCAGGTGTGCCAGAGGATATAGAAAAAAACGATGCCGCCGGTCCAGCGCTGGGCGGTGAACATCCAGTTGCCCGTCCAGGGATAGTCGGCAACATTGCTCTCGCCGCGAAACCAGATGTAGAAACCGTAGAGCGCGTGATAAAGAATCGGCAGCCAGATCCCGAAAAGCTCCAGGTAAAAAACAAAAGGGAAGCTGGAGAGCAGTTCGACCTGCTTGGCGTAAGCGCCCGGACCCCGCGTGGCGAATGCGTTGGAGACGAAGTGCTCGATGAGAAACGCGCCTACCGGAACGATTCCGCTGAGCGAATGCAGCTTGCGCAGCCAAAACGAATGTCCCTGGCCCGCTCGCAGAGGAGGTACCCCTTCCCGGCCGCTTATGGGAGCTGCAGGACTGGCAGTCGTCGCCACTGAACCCCTTGTGAAGTCAGAGATTGATAAGAGAACTTTTTATTATCTTGGTGGAAGAGAAAGGAAGTCAAGGAAGCCAGCGTAGCGAGATTGAGTGTTTCTGCAGCGCCGGCGTCGCGGCGACTGTCTCGAGGGCGTCTCGCCCTCGGGCCGTGGGCAGGATGCCCGCCGGACAGCCGGCAAGATGCCGGCGCTACGAAGTCCTGATGCCTCAGCGTGCTTTTGAAATCCATTCCAGAAATTGATGGAAGGCTTTGCCGCGGTGGCTGTACTGGGCCTTCTCCTCAGGCATCAATTCCGCGAAGGTCTTCTGAATCGGCGGAAAGTAGAAGAGCGGGTCATAGCCAAATCCATTCGATCCCCGCGGGACGTCCAGCAGCAAGCCGTCCGCCTGGCCGTGAAATACAGCCAGCGTATGACCGTCCCGGGCGGCGGCGATCACGCACACGAAGCGTCCCGTGCGTTTTTCGGGCGGGATTTTTCTCAGCTCTCGAATCAGGCGCGCGTTGTTAGCCTGGTCGTCGGTGTTGTTCCCCACCAGGTGAGGTTGGTCGGCGGCGTAACGCGCGGAATGCACTCCCGGAGCGCCGGCCAGCGCATCTACTTCCAGCCCGGAATCGTCGGCCAGGACGATTTCTCCCGGAGCATACAAACTATAAGCCTCTGCCTTCTTGCTGGCATTGGCCTGGAAGGTAAGGCCGTCTTCGACCACCGGAGGAAGGGAAGCGAAGTTCGGAAGAGACTCGATCTCGATCCCCAGCGGGGCGGCGGCTCCGGCAAAGTCGCGGAGCTTGCCCGGGTTCGATGTAGCGATCAGAATGCGCGGCATAGCGTCACACAGCCTCAGGAAACCGGGGCATCAGGAAAAAGCGCAACGCGCTTGCTCAAAAGCGCTCCTCCCAGCAGCAGGATGCCGGCTCCGAGAGAAATAAGCCCACCCATGGTTCTGTCCGGTGTGCGTACAAACTTGATTCGCACCAAATTTTCTCCCGCCTCAAGCGGAATGATCATCTGTCCGGTGACTTCGTGGGTCTGGGCTTCAACCGGACGGCCATTCACGTCCACCTTCCATGCCGGATAGTTGAATAACTTCAACACCAGTTTGCCGGATTTGCTGACGCCTGCGGTGAAAGATTTTGACTCCGGCGCCCACTCGGTCACGTGGATCCGGGAACCGCCTTCGCCTTCGAAGATTACGCGGTGCGCATCTTTCTTGATCTCGTAAGCGTCGGCGCCGGTGGGAACGTACTCATCGGTTCCCTCGTAACCCGAGCCGTTCTCCTGATTGTCCTGCATCTCGGCAACGTCAGCGGCGGTGTCCCACCAGGGCGGCTGAACTCGATGCCATCCCCATGCCAGCACCGCCAGCATTACAACACAGGCCAAGGCGCGCGGCAGCCATTGGCGCCAGGCCATGGTGAGCAGCAGCGCGAAAGCTACGTTCAGGCAGAGCAGCCAGCGCCAGGGAAGCTGTACGTAACGGAGTTCGGGAAGAATACGATAGAACACAAAGCTGAACCACAACATGAGGGCTGTGGCTGCGGCCCCCCAACCTGTCAGCGTCCACCAAAGCTGCGGGGTACGAGATCGCCATCGGCGCGACCCAACGCAGACCACGGCGAGCAGAATTATCTCCGCCGTCGCTACCAGTGAGAGCAGCAGGTTGAAGCGATTGTGATCGGCATCATCGATGGGCGTGAACAGAAAATTGTCCAGCGGACGGACACCTGGCGACAAGACCTGCGCAATCTCCACCCACTTTTGTTCGTAGGCGACGGGCACAAGATAAAACGCCGCCAGCATGAATCCCACAAGAAGAGCTGCGGCAGCGACAACGAGAATTCTCGGCGATCGCCGCAGGATCGCGAGAACCGTCACCAGCAACACCAACGAGTATGTGAGCATCACGGCGGACGGAACGTTGGTCAGCCATGCGGCGGCTATGATCAGGCCTAAAGGGAGAATGGTCTTGCCGCCTTCTTCCTCCGCGCGCAAAAGATGCAACAGGAGCAGCGGAAGAAGTGCGCCGGCGAGTAACTCGGCAAAGGCGCTTCGCCAATAGACGATCACGATGTGGTAGGGGTTGACGGCATACAGTGCCGCGGCGAAGATGGCGTCGCGGCGCTCCAGAAACCTGCGAGCCAGCAGAAACATGGAGCAACCGGAAAGCGTCAGCGCGATCCACTCGTAAACTCCGGGAACGATTTTCCAAGGCAGGAACGACCCCAGCGCCGCTCCCAACATCCAGGAGGCAGGCGGATAGAAAATGAAGCGGGCCTCACCGAATCCGTAGTGCGCCAGAGCAGCCCATCGGGGAAAGATGATCCCATGTTTCCATTGGCTGAGCACTTCCATCCATGAATTGAGGTGGAATTCGAAATCGTGTCCTGAAGGAATTCCGAGAAAGAAAGTCGGCAAGAGCAAGGCCAGAGCCGCGAGCATGATGATGAAAATCGGCGCCGAGAAAACCGCGCCGCTAAAAATGCTGTCGGGCGCGGTCACAGTGTCAGACGGACGTTTCATCAGCACGAAGGTATTCGGCTCCTAAGTCCCGGAAGATTGTTGCCTAACCGAAGGAAATGGGCAAACTCAATCGCAGTTCGCGGCGGGTTTTCCGTCGAGAACGCGGATATGTCTCCAAATTTTGACAACAAATTAATTTGTCTGAAATATGTTGCGGAGAGGTCCGCGATAGACTGCGATGCAATAGGGTGGAGCAAGCCCGTAAGGGCGCTGGGGCCTGCATGCAGCAAGCGTGTGGGCCTTTTGGATTTATTGCGATTGCGAAATTCGAGCAGGGAAGAGGTAAGGACCATGGCAATCGCTGCGACTAACCGGAACTGCGGAGCTTCGCTCCGCTGTTGTGGACGAGCGAAGCTCGCCTGGTCTGATAGGCAAAACCAATGGAGTTACGAGGAGGCGACTTCCTCTGAATTGCGCTGTTGGCGGAGCTCCTGGAGAAACTCTTCCTGGCTGAGAGCATTGGCACGGGTGAGCAGATCGAGCAGGAGATCAGCCTCTTCGGAGCCTTCGGTGCCACGGTAGTCATGGCTGTTCTGGGTGGCCAGAGCTCGCGGAGTGATGAGCAATTGAGGCACGATCCCGGGACGGCTGGTAAGAAAGCCGATAAAATTTCCCACCTGTTCGCGCTGTTCCGCGGTGCCGGAGGCGAATTCGATCCCCATGCCGAATTCCGGATGCATGACTCGCACCATGCCTTCGGCCTGGACTTCCATGTCCGCCGCCTTCAGACAGAGGACGATTCCAGAGCGCTCCGGGAAAGGTGATTCGGTTTCTACGTAACAGCCGCCGAGGCTGAGATCGGTTAATTTGCACTCGGAGACAGGCTCAGGATCTTCGGGAAGTTCCGTGGCGTTGACTGCAACCCAGTCTCGCAGAGTCTGACGCAGGCTTTCCGCGAGATCCACGTAACGAACGCCCGATTCTCCGTTGGGATTCGCCCACGCCACTTCGCCGCGAACATCAATATCGTCAGCCTGGTCGGGAAGGATGAAGCGCGCTGTGATGATGGCCGACGGACAGAGCGGTTTCGCGGCCAGGACATCCATTCCGTCCTCGCTCAGGTCGAGCAGGATACCTTCCATCTCAGGGCCGTTTTCCACCCGGAGCCGCACCGGAAGTTGTACCGGGACGCGGAAGGAGCGACGACGTTCCCGCTTGATCAAAGCGGTAGCGGCGCGCAAGCTGGCTTCCGCCTGCTGTCGCGAAACCGGCTTGTAGAGCACGAAATTTGCGCCTGCGCCAAAGACGTGGCGGACTTTGGTCTTGTCTCCCAGCAGTGCGACGGTCACCGGGTTGTGACCGGCGGATGCCTGGTATGCGCTTTGCAGGACCAGAGCCGCGCTGTGGGGATCGTCGTAATCGACAATCACAGCGTCGAACTTCTGCTCGGTGAGGCGGCACAGTGCGTCGGGATATCCGCAGCACTGCACTCCCAGGCCGAAGCCGGCCAGGACGGACGTGAGTATGTCCGTGGCCTGTTCGTCTTTGCACACCAGAAGAGACTGAAATGTCATAACCGGTCTTGTACCCCGATAGAATCTGGCTTCGATTAGGGCCAGCGCGGAGCGCGCGCCGCTGGCTTGGCAGCCGGCACGGCAGCGGCCGGGGATGCCGACCCAGCTCGGGCCGCCATGCTGTTCCCCTGCTCCTCAACTTCGGCCAACACGGTGTTGTCCTCTTCCTCATTCTCGACGAGTAGAGGGGCGACTTCCCGCAGTTTTTCGGCCGCCTGTTGCAACGCCTCAATCTGCTTGGTGAGCTGCGCGTACCGGGCCTGCTTACGCCGCAAAACCTCGTGAATATCCTTCATACGTCCCCCTTCCGCGAATGTAAGTTCAGAGCCTGCCAGGGTCAACGGCAATCCCCCTGGGGCAGATTACGGGGGTAACCTGGGTGATCGCACGGCCAGAGTGGATCACGAGCAAAGTCCAGACCTCTGAGAGAGATAGAGACTGGATATGGCCTGTTGGTGCTATCTGGTTGGCACGAAAGTGGGATTTACAAGGTTGCCGGGGAATCGTACCTTGAACGTGAGCAGACCTGGGGGAGGGCTGTTCGGGCGTCCCATAACTCGTAAGAGTTAGGGGCGCTTCTTATTTGGGGCCCTTTCTTGCCACCCACCTGACTCTCCCACATCTCTGCACTTTTCAGCGTATCTCTCGGCAAAGAATTACTTCTTTGGCGCCCATACTCGTCTGGGTTAGGATTGCGGCCTCAAGATGCCCACTTCCGCCGGGCTTGGCTGGCGGTTCGTCCAGGAGAAGTGCATGCGATCAGTTCCGCTTCGTCTACCGTTCGCAGTCCCCTTGGTTGTACTTCTCGGCCTGTCGTTCACGGTTTTCGCCCAGGAAGTCGTTCCTCAAGAAGTTGGCGGCCAGAGGAATTACGCGCGTCCGCTGATCAGCCAAATCGTTGATGAGGGACACAGGATCGTGCTGAAAGGCAATATCCATCCCCTGGCGCGACCGCAGTTCCAAGCGGGTGTGGCGCCACTGGATTTGCCCATGCAGCGCATGCTGCTGGTTCTCAAGCGGAGCCCGGAGCAAGACAAAGCGCTGCTGAAGCTGCTGGACGATCAGCAGGACAAGTCCTCCCCCAACTACCACAAGTGGTTGACCCCGGAACAGTTCGGGCTAGAGTTTGGCCCCGCCGACTCCGACCTTCAGGCGGTCACCTCGTGGTTGCAGTCGCACGGCCTCCAGGTCGCGAGGGTCAGCAAGGGCCGGGTCATGATCGAGTTCTCCGGAACCGCCGCCCAGGTGCAGGAGGCATTTCACACCGCGATCCACAAGTACGCGGTGGATGGCGAAGCGCACTGGGCCAATGCCAACGATCCTGAAATACCGGCCGCGCTGGCTCCGGTAGTAGCCGGAGTCCACACCCTGCATGATTTCTACATGAAGCCGCTCAGCGTTTTATCGGATGAGCGCTTTTCGATTGCGCGCGAACCGGGTTCCCTGCCTCAGGCCACAAGTAAAAGTGGAGCGCATGCTCTGGCGCCAGACGATTACGCGGTCATCTATAACATCGCCCCGGTTTATCAGGCGGGAATCAATGGGACGGGAACGACGATCGCGGTGGTTGGGCGCTCGAATTTTATCTTCCAAGACGTGGTGGATTTTCAAAACCTGTTGGGCCTTCCGGCTAACCCTCCACAGATCGTTTTCGACGGTCCAGATCCGGGCAACCTGGGCGGCAGCGAGGAGATGGAAGCCCTGCTGGATGTGTCCTGGTCGGGAGCGATTGCACGGAACGCAACCGTGAAGTTCGTGCTTTCCGCTTCCACCGATACTACAGACGGGATTGTCCTCTCCGAGCTTTACATCATCGAGAACAACGTCGGAGACGTGATGACGGAGAGCTTTGGCGGCTGTGAAGCTCACGTTAGCAGCACGGAGGCGGCCGGTTTCGCGGCACTCGCGCAAGAAGCGGCGGCCCAGGGAATCACCTACATGGTCTCCAGCGGAGACACGGGTGCGGCCGGGTGCGACAACTTGAGCGAGACGCTGGCGAACGGCCCGGTCACGGTCAGCGTTTTGGCTTCCACGCCCTTCACGGTCGCGGTTGGCGGCACCATGTTCAACGAAAATGGGCACGACAGTACCTACTGGAACACCGCCAATTCGGCCACGCTGGCTTCTGCCAAGTCGTATATCCCGGAAAATGTCTGGAATGAAACCTGCACCACTCAATGTGCGGCCCACGCCCATCCGCTAGCCGCGAGCGGTGGCGGAGTCAGCGTATTTTTTACCAAACCACCGTGGCAAGCCGGCGTCGCGGGAATTCCGAGCGACGGCTTTCGCGACGTGCCCGATGTCTCTCTCACTGCCGCCGGCCACGATCCGTATCTTTTGTGTATTGAAGGTTCCTGCCAGTCGGGCGCGTTTGGAGCGGTCTTTGGCACCTCCGCCTCTGCGCCTTCGTTTGCCGGTATTATGGCGCTGGTCAACCAGAAGACCGGGTCGCGCCAGGGCCAGGCAAACTATGTTCTCTATAAGCTGGCGGCGGCGGAGACGTTGTCCCAGTGCAACGGGTCGAAAACTACGGCACTTCCCGCGAACACATGCGTGTTCAACGATGTGACGGTCGGCAACAATTCCGTTCCGGGCGAACCCGGCTTCGGAACGCCCAGCGCTCAATTTCAGAGTACGGTCGGATACGACCTGACCACGGGCCTGGGTTCGGTGAACGTAAATAATCTGGTGAACAACTGGAACTCGGTCACGTTTCGACCGACCAATACCACGCTCTCCCTTGCGCCGCTGACTCTTACCCATGGCGCGTCGGCCAACGTCAACATCAGCGTGACGCCCGGCAGCGGCACTGGAACGCCTACAGGAGATGTGTCGCTGCTGACCAATTCAGGAGCCATGCAAGGCGTGACATTCTTTACCTTGACCAGCGGGGCGGTCTCCGACAACACCGATGGTCTGCCGGGCGGTACCTATGCATTCGGCGCCAGTCTCAATTACGGTCTCTCCGGAAGCTAGTACGACGACCCTGTCGGTGCTCAGCTTTGACACGTTGGGCAATATCGTCCCCTTCATCAGCCAACCTTACGGTAACTCAGCGTTTTTCCGTGCTGACGTGGCAGGTCTCTCAAACAACGGCACGGCGACCGGCAGCGTCACTTTTACGGACAACGCGGCGAACATCACCGGCGATCCCTTCAATCTGAACAGCGAGGCCACCGCGGGCACGGCACAGGGCATATTCACCATGGCACCGGGATCCCACGACATCGTGGCTCATTACGGCGGGGACCCGGGCTTCAACGCCAGCATTTCATCCACGGTCAAAGTTACGGTCACTCAGGCGCCGACCACGACCGCCGTGGTTTCGAGCAGCGGCAGCGTTGCGCAAGGCACCCTGGTTACGTTGACGGCTACCGTGAACACCACGAGCGGAGGTTTGCGGCCCGGGGGCACGGTGACCTTCCTATCGGGAGGTACCCCGATCACGAATAGCGGCAACCCGGTACCGGTTGGCGGGACTGATGGAAGCGCCAATATTCAGAATGCGAGCCTCCAGCCGGCCCAGGGAATCGCGAGTCTCGCGACCACTCTGCCCACCACTGGCCAGAACAGCATCACGGCACAGTACAGCGGCGACGCTAACTACACCGGATCGACAGCCGCCGCCGTTATCGTCAACGTATTCCTCGACTTCAGCTTCACCTCGGCTGCTCCTGCCATCACGATTGCCAGTCCGGGCGGCAGCGGAACTGCGGTGCTTACTATCACCGGTCAACCGGGCTACAACGGCACGGTTAGTTTCACCGCGATGTCCTGCTCCGGATTGCCGAGCGAAAGCACTTGCAGCTTCAGTCCGGCTTCGGTCACGGGCAGCGGCTCCACGACGCTTACTATAGCGACCACCGCGGCCCACCGCGCCAGCCTGGAAGGCTCGGGTTGGTGGACTACGAGCGTCGGGGCTACGCTGGCAGGCGTCCTCCTGCTGGGTGGCGCTTCGAGACGGCGGACTCGGAGCAGATTGTTTTCCTTGATCGCCTTCGCTTTCCTGATCACGATCGGGGGCTGTGGCGGAGGCGGCAGTGGCGGCGGTGGCAATAATGATCCGGGCACGCCGGTGGGTAGTTCGATGGTGACCGTGACCGCTACCAGCGGAACCATCACCCACACCACGACAGTAACGCTCAATGTACAGTAGGTGCGAGAAGGGAAGTCCCTCAGCGTGGTGCCGATGTGGGGGATTGTTCCATGGGGATTGTTTATGGAGGTTGTTTAT
>WNFA01001251.1_pt1 | contig 20635 bp, 16 predicted proteins | sample 5400481 | NCBI WGS metagenome assembly WNFA01 (sample SAMN13153340, study PRJNA577476) | soil metagenome | isolation source: 120 cm saprolite under Douglas fir tree site 2 hole 1 replicate 2 | place: USA:California | collected 2015-04-18
CTGAACCGCCAGCACCGCCTCAAGCAATAAAACCATCGGTCGTCGCCTTCGGCAGCCCGTCTACGCCCGCGCTCGGCAGCAGCCCCGCTCGCGGCTCCGCGCGCCTTGGTTCCAGCCTGCAAATCAAAGGTCATATCACCGGCACCGAAGATTTGCAGATCGACGGAAAAGTCGATGGGCCCATTTCCCTGCGCGGCCACGGGCTCACCGTTGGGCCTACCGCGCAACTCACCTCCGAGATTCACGCGCGCGAAGTTGTCGTCTTCGGAAAGGTAGTCGGCAATGTTCACGCTCGTGACCGCGTCGACGTCAAGAGCGATGGTTCGGTTATCGGCGACATCTCGACTGCGCGGATTAGCATCGAGGACGGCGCGCAATTCAAGGGTCGCATCGAGATCGACCCCACTAAGTCTCAAAATGCCGCCGCGGATTAACCGGTAACTAGCCGCGGGCCTCCACCCGTAATCAGCAAATAAAACAAAAAAAGGGCGGACCAGAAAAATGGTCCGCCCGCATTTCCAGCCACTTGCGGTTACTAGTTTGCTCCAGCTCGCGGCATTGCGGCAGTTTGCACCGGCACCGCTAGCTGAGAAACCACTTGGTTTTTGGCCTTCGGACTCCACCAAAGGAAGTCCACCATCAAGCCTTCCTTTTCAAGGTACAACGTTTCCGCCAGCGTCCCCGCCTTTTCAGGCGCGAGGACCAATTCGCTCGCCTCGCGCGTATGGCCGCTTGGCGATGCCATTGCAAACATGCTGGCAACTGGACCGGACTTCTCCGGCTTCAGCACCACCAGCACCAGATGGCCGGCGCCTTGTTGAATCGAACGAATGGATTGTATGGTGCCTATCGGTTCGATGGAGAATTTGTATCGCCCGGCTCCGAGAACGGTGTTCCCGAAGCGCGTGCTTTCGTTGAGCGTGAAATTCCCGCCGATCACGTTTTGCGCCAGGAGTGGGGTCGCATTTGCGCAAAGCGCCAGCGCTGCCCATGCCAGGGTTCTTGCCAAGACCTTCCGATAAATCGATCTGATTTTTAGAATTGCCATTTTCGTTTCCTCGTTCTTTCTTGGAGTAGGCGCACACTTGTTGCGCCTCGCTTTACACTGAGTTGCTGCGAACCGCGGGTCAGCCCGCAAACTGCGCGCTGCGTGACCGCGTAAGGTGTGCCAAAGAACTCCGGGTTCTTCTGGCACGCTGCTGCATAGAAGTCGCGCGAATTCTACATCGCAAATTTCGCACGCAAGCTAATTCAAGTCCAACGCAAAGAATTCATCGGCTTCGTGCGCAAAAATGCTCACGACACTGCTATCGATTTGCATCATTTCATTTTTTGATGTTGGGCATTTGGGGCGTTCAACGGACCATTCGAAGAATTGAAGGTGGAAACTCCTTCTACGTGTCCACCCTGGATTCAGCGTGGTCTTTCGCTTTCCGGAGGCGCCGAATCCTGGCCCTTCGGCGCGGAAATCTTCTGCTTGTCGTCCACCGAGAACAGCAAATAGTTGCTGAAGCTGTGTCGGCGGTGAACGCGCCAGCCTTTCCAGTCGTAATAAACTTCCACGTTCGCGGGCAGCCACATTTCCAGCGCGCCGTTGCGGAACTGCACCGGAGCGTACTCGATGTTCACGTGTTCGGCAGCCAGCCGGATTTGCGGCATCGGCGCAACCATATTTGTTTCCAGCCGCACGATTTGATAGCTATCCGCGGCGATCCATGCGCGTCCCTTCAATGCTACCGGGTATCCTTGCCCTTCCGGGCCCATCCGGTAGCTGCGAATCGTATTCGGTTTATCCTTCCTCTGGCGGAAGTGCACCTGCCAGGCCAGTCCGCCGTTCCATCGCGCCAATCCCTCGCAGGTCATCTCAAAGTTGCCCGCGTAATACGGATGAAAAATTACCACCAGGGCCGGCAGCCCGCTCGTCATCACCGCTTCCGGAAATTCCTTCGACGCGGCCCGGCGCTCGCGATACTCTTCCACGGTCAAAGCGCCGCGGCGGGTTTCTTCCATCGAAACGATATAGTCAAACTGTGCTTTTTCAGGACTCGACGGCTGGCCCCATTTGTTGATGGACTCATCGCTGACCAATTCCGTCGCGGTGAATCGGTCGACGTTCTTGACCAGCTCTTCTAACCGCTTGCCGGCATTTTGCACCACTTCGTCGAGCGCGCACGCGGCGCCAGGTTCCACCGGCGGCATTTTGTCGTCTACATCCGGCGGCATCCAGCTGGAAGGAACTGGCAGCGCTTCGGCCTCCGCCGTCAGGGCCGACGTATCCATCTCATTTGTCAAAACAGGGGCGTCCGGTGAAGCAACTAGCCTCTGAGGATTCTGCAAGCTCTCCAACTGTTTTTTGGCCGCAGCGTCGGCCGGACGCTCTTTTAGATATGCCTGCAGAATACTGACCGCCCGATCTTTTTCTCCGCGCTCGGCGAAGCACTGCGCCAGCAGCGGCTGCACTATCGCCGCTTGCCCGCGGCCTAGCTCCCATGCCCGCTCCGCCTCCTTCATCGCTTCATCGCGGGAATGCTGCAGGTAGTATGCCTCCGCGAGAATCGCGTGCGGGCGCCACGAGGAAGGTTCCACTTCACTCGCGCGCTTCAAGTACTCCGCTGCTTCACTGGGCTTCTTTTCGTGGATCGCAATCTCGCTCAACGAAAGCAAAGCACGAAAATGCCTTGGATTCTGTTCCAGCGTTTTCGTCCAATAAGATTTCGCTTGCCCCGAATCGCCCACCTGCATGGAATAAACGCCAAACAAATAGCTGACCTCCGCCCGATTCGGGGCCATGCGATTAAGTGCATCGAGATGGCTCCGCGCAAAAGTCGGCTTGTTGGCGCGCAACGCTTCCATAGCCTTCGCCATTTCTTTCTGCGCTTTCGGGGCCAGCGAAGCGAATCCCGCGGCCAGGGCGGTGTCTCCGGAATTTGAGCCCGGGCGCAGGACCACGGTCACTCGCGCCGACGAATTGGCCGGCGCGTCAACCTGCTTCACGGCCCGTTCATAAGCGGGCGCGACGACCTGGATCGTATACTCGCTGGGCGCCACGTCGTTAAATCTCAAATAGCCCGCCTTGGTCGTCGCCTGCCGATAAAATTGCCCCGACAAAGTCTTCAAGGTAATCACTGTGATTCCCTCGACCGGTGCCCCGCTGGCCTCCTGGACATAAATGTCCACATTCGATGTGGCGATGACCGCATTGAACCCGTTTTCACCAGGGAGCGCTCGAGCTCCCAGCACATTCCCCAGGGGAGAGGTGGACTGTTGCGCGGGAATCGTCGCGGCAAAAAGCATTGCGCACGTGAAAGCGAAGGTACTGCGGTAGGTAAGCGCTCGTAGCATGACCCACTCCGTCTGGATATCCGCAGGGGAACGGGCTCTATCATATACCTTTTGTTGCCGCAGACCAGCCCTCTGCCCCCTCCCGCAGTCTCATTTTTCCTGTGCTATCATCTCTTTTCGTTCTAACAAAGCGAGCACGGAATGACCGCACGCGTTCTCGACGGAACCAAGATCCGCGACGAGATTTTCGCTGAACTGAAAGGCGAAATTGCCCGCCTCGCCGGCGAAGGCATTCGCCCAGGCCTGGCTGCCGTCCTCGTCGGCGAAAATCCCGCTTCGCAGCTTTACGTAAAATCAAAAATTGCCGCGTGCCAGCAGCTCGGCTTGGCCAATTGGACGCACACGCCTCCCGCCTCCGCCACAACGGACCAGATCCTGCGCCTCGTCCAGGACTTGAACCTCGACAACGCCGTCGACGGCATTCTCATCCAGCTTCCCCTCCCTTCCCAGGTCGACACCAAGCGCGTTCTCGAGGCCGTCGATCCCGCAAAAGACGTGGACGGCTTTCATCCCGTAAATCTCGGTCGCCTGGTCAGCGGCCGCTCCGGACTCGTCGCCTGCACGCCCGCGGGCTGCATGGAGATCCTTCACCGCAACGGCATCGCCATCGAAGGCGCAAACACCGTTGTTCTCGGCCGCAGCGACATCGTCGGCAAACCCATGGCCATTCTGCTCATGCACGCCAACGCCACCGTCACCATTTGCCATTCGAAAACGCGCGACCTGCCAGGAGTCGTTCGTCGCGCAGATATCGTCGTCGCCGCCATGGGCAAAGCCGGCTACGTGCGAGCCGACTGGATTCGTCCCGGCGCCGCGGTGATCGACGTCGGTACAAACAAAATCACCGACGCCGAGGAAGCTGAATCCTTATTGCGCAATTTCCCCGCACGCCTGGAAAAATTCCGCGAGAAGGGCTCCGTGCTTGTCGGCGACGTGCATCCCGATGCCGTCAACACCGCCGGCGCGCTCACGCCCGTGCCCGGCGGCGTCGGTCCCATGACCATCACCATGCTCATGAGCAACACCGTGAAAGCCGCTCGCCTGCGGCGCGGCAAGATCTCGTCGAGAGTCGACACCGCGCAATCTACCGTCGGCGCGCGGTGACCCACGCAATGCTTCGCCTCGGCCTCACCGGGGGCATCGCCAGTGGTAAGACCACGGTCGCGGTCATGCTGCGCGAAATGGGCTTCGCCGTACTCGACGCCGATTCCCTCGCGCACACCCTCATCGAGCCCGGCCAGCCCCCTTACGAAGAAGTGGTCCGCGAATTTGGCGCGTCCATTCTGGATAGCGGCAATCGCGTCGATCGCGCAAAGCTCGCCGCCATCGTCTTCGCCGACCCGGCAAAACTTGCTCGCCTCAACGCCATCGTTCATCCGCGCGTCGAGACCGTCATCCACCAGCAATTTGCCGAATGGTCGCGCAATGGCGCCCGCGATGCCGCTTTCGTCGAAGCCGCGCTCCTCGTCGAAGCCGGCTATCACAAAAATTTGGACGGTCTCGTAGTCACCTGGTGTCGCCCCGAGCAGCAACTCGAGCGTCTCCGCGCCCGCGGCTTCAGCGACGAAGACGCCCGCCGCCGCATCGCCGCCCAGCTCCCCGTCGCCGAAAAACTCCGCCTCGCTACGGAAAAAATCGACTGCTCCCGCTCGCTGGAAGACACTCGCGCGCAGGTCGCAGCCCTGGCCGCCAAGCTCCGCCGCCCCTCCACGAAGGTGTCATCCTGAACCTATCCGACAAGGGTAGGTGAAGGACGTCAACCTGGGATTTGCCCCAAACTGAACCTGCGAGCCAATGCCCATGAACTATTCCCAGATTTTCCTTATACTGTTCTCAACACTCGGCAAAGGATCCCGACCATGACCGCACACCGCACCTCCAGCATCACCCGCTTGCTGCTCGCCGCAGCCGTCATCACCTTCGGCGCGTACTGGGCCGGAGCACGCTGGGGCCAGCGCCAACCCATCGGCGTGGCTGCCCTGCCGCGCAGCGGCGGCACCGCGAAAGATCTCTCCGCCGCCAACGTAGTCGCGCGCGATGCCGCTCTAACCGACGAAGAGGCCATCAACGTCCGCGTTTATCGCCAGGTTTCGCCGGCCGTCGCCAACATTCTCACCAAAGCCACCGAGTACGATTTCTTCATGGATCCCGTACCTGTCGAAGGCGCTGGCTCCGGCTTCGTGATCGACGAAAAGGGCCACATCCTCACTAATTTTCACGTGGTGCAGGAGGCGCAATCCATTGAGGTCGTCCTCGGCGATCAGTCGCGCTATCCTGCGAAATTCATCGGCGCTGATCAGCGCAATGACGTTGCGCTCATCAAAATCGAGCCGAAAGGAAAGCGCCTGGTCGCGTTATCACTCGGCGATTCCTCGGCGCTGCAGGTGGGCCAGAAGGTGCTCGCCATCGGAAACCCGTTTGGCTTTCAAAGCACGCTGACCACCGGCGTGGTCAGCGCTGTCGGCCGCACCGTGCAAACCAGCCAGACCACCTTCATCGACGAAGCCATTCAGACCGACGCCGCCATCAATCGCGGCAATTCAGGCGGCCCGCTCATCAATTCACACGGCGAAGTCATTGGCATCAACTCGGCGATTTACACGCCGAGCGGCACCACCGCCGGCATCGGCTTCGCCATTCCCATCAACAGTGCCAAGCGCATCGCGCACGACCTCATGACCGACGGCCGCGTCCATCAGGCTTTTCTCGGTGTGCAGACGATTTCGGTTGGCGGCCAGCTCGCCGAAGCGCTGGATCTTCCCGCGAAGGAAGGCCTCCTGGTGGAATCCGCGAGTAAGGGCGGACCCGCCGCCGCGGCCGGCGTTCGCGGTGGCGACCGCGTGGTGCGCGCCGGAATGCAGCGCATCGCTGTCGGCGGCGATCTCATCGTTGCGGTCGACGGCCAAAAAGTCGCCAGCCCCTTCGACCTCAACATCCTGCTAAATCGCAAACGCCCCGGCGACACCGTCACGCTGACCGTTTTCCGCGGCGGCAAAAAAGTAGAAGTCCCGGTAAAACTCGGCGAGCGCCCCGGCGCTTAAGTTAACCGGAGCTTTCAGACCGTTCGATTGCTCCAATTACTTTGAGTCCCCAAATTCTGTTCGATACTTCGCACGTTGCGAGTCGCTCAGCGCAAACCAGCCTTCCGCGATATCTCGTACTCTTTCAAGTTCGCACTGCATCTCCGTGTGTTTAGCCTCCAGCATTTGCTGGTCTGCATCGGCGGGCACGTAAATCGGCGGAGCAAATAAAATCACCGTGCGGGCGAACGGCATCGGCAGCAGGAAATGATCCCAGGTGTTGGTGAATGTTTTCCCGCGATCGACCCCGATGTGAAATACCATCACCGGGCAGCCGGTCTTGCGCGCGAGCATCACCGGACCGGGCTTCGCCACGTAACGCGGCCCGCGCGGCCCGTCAATCGTGAACGCGCAATCGACCCCTTCTTCGAGCCGCCGCGCCATCACCGCCAGTCCGCGCAGTCCGCCCCGCGACGAACTTCCCTGCGCCGTCCCAAATCCCAGCCACTCGATCACCTTGCGCGTCCACTGGCCATCGAAAGCCGTCGTGTTCATCACCACCGTGCCATGATTTCGGTGCCACCACACAATCGGAATAATCACGCGATGCCAGAACGCCCAAATGCACCGCTTCCCCGAAGCGTACACGCCCTCCGCATGCTCCCAGCCGAGCACTTCGTAGCGCAGCGTCGGCCCCAGCAAGCAAATAACGCTATAGATTGCCGCGGCGATCACCGGAATCTGTATCCGCCGCGACCACGGCAGCTCCGGCAGCCGCGTGTCGTAATGCGCATTCACCGCGTCTGCGCTATTTTCGCTAGCCGGTGCACTCCTTGCGGCGTGGTCGGTTCCTCGCTCCGCTTCGCGGGCTGCATCTTTTGCGCTCATCGGCGTATAGTATAGTGTTCTAACGTCGCGCCGTCGCGTTGCGTCCCGTCCCCGCATCTAAGTTCCTCGGAGCCCTCTTCATTGCCGCCAGCTCGCGCCATACGAAACGGATCTTTTGGAGTGCGGTGGCTGGCCGGCGCTTTCACGGCGGCGTGTCACGCCACAAAGGCAACCGTCGGCCGCATACTTCTGTGTCTGTCGCTGGCCGCAATTTTCTTTGCCGCTCTATATCTTCCACCCTCCGCCCTCACCGATCAGCCTTCTTACGATACCGTCGGCGCCATCGAGGGAGAAGCCATCACCGTGCAGGGTCCGCTAAACATCGAAGTCGTGCAGGGCCGCACCAGAACGATCTTGCGCAGCGGCAGTGATATCCACGTCAATTCTGGCCAGGCTCGCATCGACCTCATTGAGGGTGGCCAAATCGTCGTTTGTGGCCCCGCGCATCTCTCCGTTCTGAAATCCGTCAACCTGCTCACGCTCGCCCTTGATACCGGCGTCATTCACGCGCACATCGAAGGCCCGCAGCCGGCTCTCACCATCTACACCGCGCAAATCCAGGCCAAGCCCTTTGCCATCGGCGATGCGCCGCAAGATACGTTGGTCGGTTTCGACCAGACCGGTGCGATGTGCATTCGCGCCGACAGCGGCGCCGTGCGCGTCGAGCAGCAGCTCACGGCGCAAAGTATCGTCGTGCCCCAGGCTGGCGAGGTCCTCATCACCAACGGTCAGCTCGAAACATTGCGCAGCGGCGCCACCCACTGCTCCTGCGAATTGCAAATGGCGAAAACTCTGACCCCACCTGCGCCGCAAACCGAAGTCAGCCGCCTCCCAACTCCCGAAGAAATGCAGAAAGCCAACACGGAAGCCGCGAAGCCCAACACCGAAGCGGCGAGAGCTCCAGCCGCCCCGCCAAAACCCGCCGCAAAAGATGATCCGGTCTACCAGGTCTTCATGCCGCCGCTCTCCTACGACGCCAGCGCCAAAGTGCAGCCTGACTATTTCGATCCCCAACTCATCGTTCTAGTGCGCCGCGTCCGCGTTCGCCCGACGTTAGTCTTTCAGGGGACCGTCAAAGACGCGCCAGCCGTCGCAAAAAATAACCCGCCCGCCGCTCCCACAAATTCGCCTGAACCATCCGCGCAGCGGAACCAGCAAGCCCAGCAGAAAAATCCGCAAACCAGTAACTCGATCATCAGCCGCATCCGCGCCTTCTTCCGCAGCCTTTTCTCTTAGCCCACGTTTGTTGCAGCGCCCCCGCAATCTTGATTTTCAAAAAGACTCCCAATGCCCGCGCAACCGACCTGAAGCGGAATCGGCAGATAACCCGTAATTGACTTGCTTCTGCGCGGCAACTAACATCCTTGCACACTGGGCGTGCCCGCGATGGTTGGTCGAACGATTTCCCATTACCGAATCCTGGAGAAACTCGGTACCGGCGGTATGGGCGTGGTCTACAAAGCCGAGGATCTCGAACTTGGGCGATTCATCGGTCTGAAATTCCTTCCCGAGCAACTTGCCCGCGACCATCAAGCCACCGAGCGCTTTCGCCGCGAAGCGCGTGCCGCGTCCGCCTTGAATCACCCAAACATCTGCACGATCTACGAAATTGGCGAGGTCAACGGCCAGTACTTCCTGGCCATGGAGCTTCTCGAAGGGCGAACTCTTCGCGATCACATCGGCGGCAAGGCTCTGGAACCCGATAAACTGCTCGACCTTGCGGTACAAATTGCCGACGGCCTGGACGCGGCCCACGGTCAGGGCATCATTCACCGCGACGTGAAGCCCGGCAATATTTTCGTCACTGCTCGCGGTCACATCAAAATTCTTGACTTTGGTCTTGCCAAGGTCACCTATGATCACTATCGCGTAGCCGAAGCCGTTGGCGTATCGGCTCTTCCCACGGCGGCCGGCGTCACCCAAGACATCTTGACCACTCCGGGCATCGCCGTCGGGACAATTGCTTACATGTCTCCCGAGCAGGCGCGCGGCGAGCCGCTCGACGCACGCACCGATCTCTTCAGCTTTGGCACAGTCCTTTATGAAATGGCCAGCGGCCAACGGCCATTCCCAGGCGAGACTTCAGCCGCCGTTTCTGATTCCATTCTGCACGCTACGCCTCCGCCCCCGTCTCATTTCAACCCGCAACTTCCCACCGAGCTCGATCGCATCATCCGCAAAGCTCTGGAGAAGGACCGTAGCAAACGCTTCGCTTCGGCCTCGGATATGCGAGCGGAGTTCCAAAAGCTCCGGCAGCAGCGGCTAGTAGAGTCGAGCACTGGTGTGCCCATTGTGCAGGTCGTTCGTAAACCTTCCGTCATCGCTGGCATGCTCATCGTTCTCGTTCTTGCGGGCGTTTCGTCTGGCCTGATTTACCGCCACTACTCCCGCATTAAATGGCTCCAAGAAAGAGCGCTGCCGGAGATCCGGCAACTCGCCATGGACAGAAAAGGAATTGCTGCCTACAGACTCATTCAGCAGGCCGAGCGCTATGCTCCGGGGAATCCTGCGCTCAGCAAATTGAAAGCAGGAACGCTGTGGCCCAACGGCGTTCTCTCGACTCCCCCCAACGCTGATGTGTATGTCCGGGACTACAGCGATATCCACGGTCAGTGGGAGTATCTCGGAAAAACTCCTCTACAGGGCAATCGACTGCCTCACGCCTTTTATGCGTTCAGATTGAGCAAGGACGGATACCAAACAGCGGAGGTCACCGGCACGGCCCTCGAGGGCTCGCCTGTCAACGTTATTTTGGACCCGGCGGGAAGCCTGCCGCCCGGAATGGTGCACGTCCCCGCTGGCCGAGTGGACCCGACTGGTCATTTCGAAGTGAAGCTGGACGATTTTTTGATCGACAAATTCGAGGTCACCAACCGCGAATTCAAGAAATTTGTGGATGCGGGGGGCTACCGGGAACCAAAGTACTGGAAATTCCCATTCCTTACGGACAAACGCACACTCAGCTTCGGCGAGGCCATGCTTCTCTTTCGCGATAGAACGGATCGCCCCGGCCCATCGACTTGGGAATTGGGAAGCTACGCGCCAGGCCAGGATGATTATCCCGTCAGCGGAATTAGCTGGTATGAAGCCGCGGCCTTCGCACAATTCACCGGCAAGAGCCTCCCAACAGTATTTCACTGGTACCGCGCCGCAGATATGGGCCGCTTCTCGGACATTCTTCAGGTAAGTAATTTTTCGGGGAAAGGCCCGGCGCCAGTGGGAAACTATTCCGGTCTCGGACCCTTTGGCACTTATGACATGGCGGGAAATGTGAAGGAGTGGTGCCTCAACTCTTCGGGAGGCCGCAAGTACATTCTTGGCGGCGCTTCCACGGACGTTCCGTACATGTACAACCAGCCCGACGCACGGCTGCCGTTTGAACGCCTGGCGACGCACGGCGTACGCCTGGTCAAGTTCCTTCACCCGGATGCACTACCCGAGACTCTCACCGCGCCCGTTTCTTTTCAAACGGCGGATTACCGCAACATGAAACCAGTTCCGGACTCGGTATTTCGCATCTATGAGAGCCTCTATTCCTATGACCGCACACCTTTGGACGCTAAAGTCGAATCAGAAGACGATAGCTCGCCGTACTGGCGGCGCCAGCGGATCACCTTCAATGCGGCTTACGGCAATGAGAGCGTCATCGCCTACCTTTTCCTGCCCAAGAATGGCCCTCCACCCTACCAAACGGTCGTCTACTTTCCGCACGGCGGCGCCCAGACATTTCATACGGTGGAAGACACGCAATTGTCTTTGATCGACTTTATGGTGAAGAGCGGACGCGCATTGATGTTTCCCATCTACAAGGACACTTATGAGCGGCTGGGTACCCCGCCTGATCCCGGCACCAATGCGGAAAGAGACGAAACCATCCAGCAAGCAAAAGATTTGCGCCGTTCGGTCGACTACCTGGAAACGCGGCCCGACATCGATAGGGGACGGTTCGCGTACTACGGCATCAGTTGGGGCGCGGTCGACGGCCCTATCATGCTGGCTGTCGAGAACCGTTTCAAAGCTGCCGTGCTTGCAGCGGGAGGTTGCGACCCCGAAAAAGTGCTTCCGGAAGCGGACCCTATGAATTTTGCACCGCGCGTGAAAGTGCCCGTGCTCATGGTAAACGGCCGGTACGATTTTGTTCTCCCGCTGGAAACCTGCCAGGAGCCGCTGTTCCGTTTGTTAGGCGTTCCTCCGCAGGATAAGCGGCATGTTCTGTTCGATACGGGGCACGCGCCTCCTCAATTGCCCGTGATGAAAGAAGCGCTGAACTGGCTGGATCGCTATCTCGGTCCGGTGAAGTAAGTCAGAATTCTTCTACCAGCAAGCTGATAAGCATGCCGGAACTGCCTGACATCGCCGCCTACATCAGTGCGCTCGAATCACGTATCGTCGCGCAGCCGGTCGAGCGAGTGCGCCTGGCCAGTCCTTTTCTGCTGCGGACCGCACAACCACCACTTACACATGTGGAGGGCCGCGTCGTGCGCGAACTGAGGCGCATCGGCAAGCGAATCGCGATTGGAGTAGAAGGCAATCTCTGGCTGGTGCTGCACTTGATGATTGCCGGCCGGTTGCACTGGCAAATCCCAAGAGCGAAGCTCGCGGGCCGCCGGAGTCTGGCGGCTTTCGATTTTCCCAGCGGTTCTCTCGTGCTTACCGAAGCCGGTACAAAGCACCGAGCATCGTTGTATGTCGTCACGGGCGAAGAGGGTTTGCGTTCCATCGATCCCGGAGGAATCGATATCTTCACGAGCGATCTCAATTCGTTTCGCGCCGCCCTTACAGCCGAAAACCGCACGCTCAAGAGGGCTCTTACCGATCCACGCATCGTCAGCGGCATCGGCAATGCCTATTCGGACGAGATCTTGCATGCCGCGCAATTGTCGCCGGTCACGCTCACGCACAAGCTCGGGCCGGGCGAGTGGGAAAGGTTGTTCGCTGCCACGCGCAACACAATTGGGCTCTGGATAGACCGCCTGCGCAGGGAGGCAGAAGGTGGCTTTCCCGAAAACGTCACTGCGTTTCGCAAGGACATGGCCGTTCACGGACGCTATGGCCAGCCCTGCTCCAGATGTGGAGAAAAGATTCAGCGGATTCGCTACGCCAACAACGAAACGAATTATTGTGCTCGATGCCAAACTGGCGGAAAAGTTCTTGCCGATCGCAGTTTGTCCCGGCTCTTGGGATCGGACTGGCCGCGCACGCTCGAGGAACTCGAGGCCCTCATGCGCCGCTAGATGTGAGAACCTACGGTGAGATATCAGCCGCATCAGCGCTTCTTCCGCAGCCTTTTCTCCTGAGCCGCGGATCGCTGCGCCAAATTCATCATGTTTCACATGCCTTCGTAGTTGGGGCCGCCACCACCTTCGGGGACTACCCAGTCGATGATTTGGTAAGGATCGGCGATGTCGCAGGTTTTGCAGTGCACGCAGTTGGCGGCGTTGATCTTCAGTTTGAATCCGTCCTTTTCCTGCACGGGTTCGTAGACGGCGGCGGGACAAAAATATTGGCAGGGATTGCCGTATTCGACGGTGCAGCGGTTGGCGCAAATGTTCAGGTCGCGCACGATCAAGTGGCACGGCTGATCTTCTTCGTGGCGCGTGCCGGAGTGATAGACGTCGGTCAAGCGATCGAAAGTGAGCTTGCCGTCGCCTTTGAAGCGTTCGCGCGGCGGACGCCCATTCTTGTGATAGTGCTCGTAACCCGGGCGCCCTCGCATGGGATCGATTAAGCCGCGGCCGCCGGTGACGAACTGCAACCCGGCGTGGAAGAGGCCGCCGAGCAAACCGTACTGAAAGGATTGGTGGAAATTGCGCACCAAGCGCAATTCTTTTTTGATGTAGCTCTCTTCCACTTTTTTCTGAAACGCGCTCAGTTTGGCCGCGGAAGTATCTCCCGCTTTCAATGCTTCAAAGATGGTTTCCGCGGCGAGCATCCCGCTCTTGATGGCCATGTGAATGCCCTTGAGCCGCTGCGAATCGAGAAAGCTGGCGGAATCCCCGATGATCAAACCGCCGTCCACATAAGAGCGCGGCATGGAATACCATCCGCCGGCGGGAATCGTTTTTGCGCCGTAGCGGACCAGCCTACCGCCTTCGAGAATTCTTTTCAGGAAGGGATGCGTCTTCCAAATCTGAAAGGCTTCGTGCGGATCGAATTGCGGATCAGAGTATTCGAGACCGATTACCAGGCCGATGGAAACGCGATTGTTCGCGAGGCCGTAGATCCAGCCGCCGCCATACATGTCCGTGGGCACGGGCCAGCCGAGGGTGTGCGCAACGTAGCCGGTGTGAATGCGCCCGGGCTGCACGTCCCACAATTCCTTGACGCCGATGCTGTAAATCTGCGGATTGATGTTGTCGAGCTTGTTTTTCTCGACGAGCTGTTTGGTGAGAGAGCCGCGCGCGCCTTCCGCAAAGACGGTGACCTTGGCGCGCAATTCGTATCCCGGCGTGTAGTTGTCCTTGGGCTTGCCGTGTTTGTCGACGCCTTTGTCTTCGGTGATGACGCCGGCGATGCCTTGGCGTTCGTAGATTAGTTGCGCGCCGCCAAATTGTGTGAAAAGGTTCACGCCGGATTTTTCGACCAGGCTGCCGAGCCACTTTACCAGCCGGTTGAGGGAGACGACGTAATTGCCTTTGTTTTTGAAGGGGGGCGGAGTGATGGGAAACCGGAATGAAGAGGCCTTAGTGAAAAACAAAGCGGCATCGTCGGTCACCGGCGTGTCTAGCGGGGCGGTCTTCTCGAAATCGGGGATCAGCTCGGCAAGGGCTTTGGGGTTCATGATGGCGCCGGAGAGTTGATGCGCGCCGATCTCGCGGCCCTTCTCGAGGACGTAGATATTTTCGGCGGACAGCGCGGGGCCACCGGAGGCGCCGGAGGATTCGTTGTGCTTCTTGATGAGGCTGGCGAGATGGAGGGCACAGGCCAGGCCGGCGGGGCCGGCACCGACGATTAGGACGTCGGCCTCAAGCTGTTCGCGTTGTACGGTCATTAGTTCCCGAGTCTATCAGAGAGGCGGCGACAATCCGGGGCCGGCTTGCAGACGCGAATGTGGTCGTGGGCACTCCCCCACCCCGGCGTTTTGCAAAAAGAGGCTGCAAGCTGTTGAAAACAAAGGGAACGAGCGCAAAAAAGAGGGCAAAGAGACGACAAAGAGGCTGCAAGTTTCTGAGAACATGGGATTTGCCACCAAGGCACCGAGGCCGTGAAGTCTTGAAAGGGAACTCTGGAGAGGGTACGTGCACCCCCGTGGCGACGGGGCGACAGGAAAATTACTTGGGTCTTCATATTTGCTGGACAACAGGCTTTGCGGATTGGACGAATCTGTTGGCGGTGGGACACGAGGTGCTCAGCAATGCGCTTCACCTGCCAGGAGGAACACCTTGAAGACGAAAGAGATTGTTTGCGCTAACCGCGCAGAGAAGACCGGGTTGATGCGGCAGGTGGTGAGAATAGCGCTGGGAATTTGTCTGACAACGTTTTTGGCGAGTTCGGCCCTTGCGCAGTACGGTGGCGGAGGAACGGGAATGGGCACGGGGACCCCGGGCACGCCGGGGTATGTGGCACCGAAAAGCGGATATGGCTCGGGCAAGGCAATCGGGATTGGAGTCGGCGCTGCGGCAGGTGTTGGAGTGCTGTTTCTGGCTCTGCATCACCGTGGTGCGGTGACGGGCTGCGTCCGGCAGACTGACGATGGGCTGCGCCTGGTAGACGATAAGAAGAACAAGTCGTATGCGCTGGAGGCAGGGAGCGTGGATTTGAAGCCAGGAGACCGCGTGGAGCTCAAGGGGAAGAAGTCGAGCGGAAACGGTGGGGCAGAGATGTTCGAGCCGACGAAAGTGGTCAAGAGTTTGGGGAGCTGCGGCGCGGAAGCAGCTCACTGAGGAATTCAGCAGCTGTTCTCACATGGACTGCGTTACGCGCCAGCAAGATGCTGGCGCTACCAATTCCCTTGTGTGTTTCGCGCCCGGCGGCCCTATCATTCCAACCGGGCGTTTCCAGCGTGATTCTGAAAGTTTTCGAGGATAAGGTGTCGCTGAGCCGGGCGGCGGCGGAGCAGGCTGCTGCGGCTATGCGGCGCGCCATTGCCGGGCGCGGACTGGCGCGCATTGTGGTTGCTACGGGGACGTCGCAGATTGCGTTTTTGGCGGAGCTGACCAAGGCGGAGGGGATTGATTGGAAACGCGTGGAGATGTTTCATCTGGATGAGTACGTGGGGTTGCCGATTACGCATCCGGCTAGCTTTCGCAACTACTTGATGGAGCGGCTGATCGATAAAACAGGAATCACGCAATACCATTTGCTGGATGGGACGGGCGATGCGCGGGAAGTGGCACGGCGGGTTGGCGAGGCGCTGAGTGCGGCGCCTGTGGATGCGGCGTTTGCGGGGATTGGAGAGAACGGACACCTGGCGTTCAACGATCCGCCCGCGGATTTTGAAACGGAGGAGCCTTACCTGGTGGTCGAGCTGGATGAAGCGTGCAGACGGCAGCAGGTGGGCGAAGGATGGTTCCGCGATATTTCTGAGGTGCCGCGGCAGGCGATTTCGATGTCCGTGCGGCAGATTTTGAAGGCGAAGGAAGTTATTTCTATTGTGCCGGATGCGCGGAAGGCGCTGGCGGTGAAGACGTGCTTCGAGGGAGAGATCAGCGCGATGGCGCCGGCTTCGATCTTGCGCACGCATCTGGCCACTACAGTGTATTTGGACAGAGACTCCGCGCGTTTGCTGAACCCGGCAACGCTTGCATCGTTTTCCTCTCCGACTATGGCGTGACGGCGGCCGCATTCATCGGCTATCGTGTCCATCGCGTGATGGCGATGAGAGCGGAGTCTGCATGGCGGTAACCCAGCAAATCAAGCCGACAAGTACGCACGCTATTCCGTCATTGCGCTGGTGGATTGGCGGGATTTTGTTTGCCTCGACGGTCATCAACTATATCGACCGACAGACGCTTTCTATTCTTGCTCCGTTTTTGAAGCAGGATTTTCACTGGAGCAACGTGGATTACGCGAACATCGCAATTGCGTTTCGCTTGGCGTATTCCATCGGACAAACCGTTTGCGGGCGGTTGATGGATCGGGTGGGAACGCGGCGGGGGCTGACGATCAGCGTGGCGTGGTATTCGGCGGTTTCGCTGCTGACCTCGCTGGCGAGTGGACTCAGGAGCTTTGCGTTCTTTCGGTTTCTGCTGGGAGCGGGCGAATCAGCGAACTGGCCGGGGGCGAACAAGGCGGTATCCGAGTGGTTTCCCAAACGCGAGCGGGGATTGGCGACTGCGCTATACGACAGCGGGTCTTCGATTGGCGGGGCAGTGGCGCCATTTCTGATCTTGCCGATCTATTTCCAATGGGGATGGCGAGTGGCATTTATGATCCCGGGGCTGCTGGGATTTTTGTGGCTGATGGTTTGGCGGCGCATGTACCACCGGCCTGAGGAGCATCCACGCATCGGCGAAGCGGAGCGCCAGATGATTCTGGGCGAAACGCGGGAACTCGCGAGTACGCGGAAGACAAAGTTGCGCGAACTTTTGAAGCTCCCACAAACGTGGGGGACGATTATTTCGAAAGCGCTCACCGATCCGGTGTGGTTTTTCGTGACGGATTGGTTCCCGATTTACCTGGTGGCCAAGGGGATTTCGCTGAAGAGCGGGTTGATTGCGGTGTGGATTCCTTTTCTTGCCGCGGACCTGGGGAATTTCTTTGGAGGCGCGGCTTCGGGATACCTGATTCGGCGGGGATGGCCGCTGGGCACGGCGCGGAAGGCGCTATTGGTGTTTGGAGGCATGGGGGTGACACTGCTGATTCCAACGATTTCTACGAGGAACCTTTACGTGATTACCTTGCTGTTCGGGCTAGCCACATTTTCGTACGCATCTTTTTCGACAATTGCGAATGTGTTGCCGACGGATTTATTTAAGAGCGATTCGGTAGCTACGGTGAGCGGTTTGAGCGGAACGGGAGCGGGGATCGGGACGATCGTCGCGTTTGAACTGATTGGGCATTTTTCGGATTCGCGGCAGGCCTCGGCCACGCACGCGTTTGATCCAATTATGATTGCGGCGGGCGTGATTCCGTTCGTGGGGATGATTTTGGTGTTGCTGCTGGTGCGCAATTCGCGGGCGACGGAGGAGGGGTTGGTGAGACGGATTTGAAGCGCTGGCGACCGGCGTGAATTCGAAATCATATCGAGAAGAGAGATGGCGCACGTGCTGCGCCGCAACAAGGACAGGAAGAGTGATCAATCGCGCTAAGTAGGGGTGCAGCAATGCTGCGCCCCACGGGGGACGAATCGGAGGAGGAACGGCAAAATGAAATGCGAGGGGATTGTGAGGTTGTTGCTGTTGCTTGCCGCAGGATCACCAGTGGTGGCGCTGGCGCAGAATAAAGTGTCGGTTGCGGAACGGCTGGGATTCGGGAGCGATGCAAAGTTGCTGATCGTTCACGCGGACGATGTGGGGATGACGCATGCGGTGAACGCAGCGACGATCAAGGCGCTGGAGAGCGGCGGGGTGAACTCCGCGAGCATCATGGTGGCGTGCCCGTGGTTTCCGGAGATTGCGGAATACGCGAAAACGCATCCGGAGGCGGATTTCGGGCTGCACCTGACGCTGACCAGCGAACGCGTGTACTACCGATGGGGGCCGGTGGCACCGCGGGACAAAGTAACGAGCCTTGTTGATGAGAATGGATATTTCCATCACGACTGGACGGCGGCGACGCGAATCGAGCCGAAGGAAGTGGAGGTGGAGCTGCGCGCGCAGATTGAGCGAGGGTACGCCATGGGGATCCGGCCGACGCACCTGGATTCGCACCAGTACCGCTTGTACGACAATGGCAAAGAATTATTCGAGGTGCTGCTGCGGATCGCGCACGAGAAGAAGCTGCCGTTTTTTGTAGTGCGGGACTGGTTCGCGGAGCACCCGTATCTGGAGTCCAGCGTGAGTCCCGAAGATATCGTTATCGATCATACGGTGACGATCGATCCGAGTGTGCGGCCGGAAAAATGGGCTGATTTTTACAGGGCGGCGATCAAGAATCTTCAGCCGGGAGTTACCGAGTTTGTTATTCACGTGGCATTCGCGGATGAGGAAATGAAGGCGGCTACACGGGAGCGAGACACCTGGGGAGCAGCTTGGCGGCAGCGCGATTTTGATTTTTTTACGAGCGCGGAGTTCCGGCAGTTGTTGGCGCACGAAAAGATCCAGCTTGTTAACTGGCGAGAGCTGGCACGAGCTCGATGATACACGCGAGATTTCTTCGCCGAGTCGATTTACTTTGCCGGTGCGGACGGAAATTTGGGAGGAATGTCAGCGTAGCCGGGCGCGGCGACGAGCAGATTTTGGGAAAGGTCGGCTTTGGCTTCACCCAGCGACCAGCGGATACCGCCGGCGAGGAGATTGAGGAAGAAAGCGTTCTGCCAATTTTCCGGGCGATCGCCCATGGCGATGAAGAAGACGCGGCCTTTGCCGTTCATGCGAGCCCAGGTGACGGGATACGGACGGCGCTGGTAGCACTCGTTCTTGAGCATGCTGGTGTCCACCGTAGCGATCACATGCATATCGGTGGCGAAATCCTTGAGCGAATACCATTCCTCCGTAAAGGGGACGGGGGATTGAGCGCCTTCGAGGCCGGGGAAGGATGGATCGTTGATGATGATGTTGGCGGTCTGCAAACGCGGGTCGCGGCCGTGAATGATGAATTCGCCGCCGAGCATGCGGAGATAGGGATCGGATTGCGCGCCGTGGGCGATGTAGCGGTTGGACAGGTCGGCGGGATCGGGCGGGGTGTGGAAAGTGTCGCTGGCGGCATGGCAGCCGACGAATCCGAGACCCTGCTCGATGGAGGTGAGTAGCGTTTGCTTGCCGGCGAGCGACATGGGGGGATTCTTGTCCGTGGCGGACTGGGTTAGATCACCGGTGGTGAAAAAGAAGACGGCTTGATAGTTGTGAAAATCTTTTGAGTCGAAGATACGGCCGTCTTTGGAGCACGTGACGTCGAAGCCGCTCTTGCCACCGAGTTCGGTTACGGCGGTTTCGACGATGCTGAGCTTGCCGTCCTTGCGCTTAACTACCTCGTGCTCGAAGCCGGAAGATTTCGTGAACACGAGGAGAGATTTTTTGGGCGCGGAGAACGATTGATCGGAAAGGGCTAAGCTGGAGGATGCCGCGGTCAGAGTGGCGGTGGTCAGAGTGCGGAGGAATTCGCGGCGATCGGAGCGGTGCGTCATGTGTGCCCTCGTGTGAATGAGTTTTGATTCGTGCGCCGACATCATACAACCGAATCGGACACAAAACAGAGAGGCGAAGGCGTCGAATCGTCTCGTGCAGGCGGATCGTAAGGAATTTAACAGGAGATGCTGGACCGGAGAGACTCAGTGCTCTAGCGCAATCGATTCTTGTAGAGCGCCATGCCCACGGCGGCGTCCATCCCCAGCCTGTCGAGGGCGCGGATTTCCCGCTGCGCCTTGATGCCGCCCGCGGCAATGATCGGATGCGACGTTGCGCTCCGCAACTGCTCGAACCACTTGAGATTGGCGCCACTCATAGTTCCTTCGCGATCTACATCCGTGCAGAGAAATACGGCGCAGAACGGTTCGAGTTGCTCGATCACATCTTCTGCTCGAATCGGCAGTTTTTCTCGCCAACCTGCGGTCACGATTCGGCCCTGGGCAGTGTCCAGCGCGATGACAATTGCGGAGCGGCCCACTCGCGTGCCAAGCTTTCTGAGAAATGACGCGTTTATCTTGCCGTTCTTGAATGCGGCGCTTCCGACAATGACTTGGCGCGCGCCCCATTTCGTAATTTCCTCGGCGCGGCGAACGGTGCGAATTCCTCCGCCCACGCGTACTTTCATACCAAAGCGCTTGGCCGCTTCGAGGCATAGTGTTCGCGCGAGTTCGCTGTTATTGCCTTTTCCCATGGCAGCGTCCAGATCGATAACGTGCAACCACTTGTATTTCTGGAATTTCAGCAGCAGCGACATCACATCCGAGATCGCAAGCTCGCGTTTTCTCCCGTGCACGAGTTGCACCGCCTTGCCCTCCTGCAAGTCGATACACGGGATCAGCACGGCAACCTCACGGGAATGCCGCGCGCGGAGAGAAATTCCTTGAGCTCGCGGATCGGCTGAATATGATCGTGGAAGATCGAAGCCGCCAATGCAGCGTCGGCACGTCCGTTGGTAAAAATCTCCGCGAAGTGAGCGGGTAGCTTGGCGCCGCCGGAGGCGATGACTGGCACGGAAACCGCGGAGGAGATCGCCGCGGTGAGTGCGGTGTCGAATCCGCTCTGCGTGCCATCCCGGTCCATGGAGGTCGCCAGAATCTCTCCTGCACCGAGGGCAACCCCCTCCTTTGCCCATGCGATGGCGTCGCGGTTTGCTGGCTC
>WNFA01004362.1_pt1 | contig 20625 bp, 24 predicted proteins | sample 5400481 | NCBI WGS metagenome assembly WNFA01 (sample SAMN13153340, study PRJNA577476) | soil metagenome | isolation source: 120 cm saprolite under Douglas fir tree site 2 hole 1 replicate 2 | place: USA:California | collected 2015-04-18
CTCTCCTCGGCGAAGGCGGCCGCGATCTCGCCGGAGGCGGCCTCGAGAAGGAACTGCGCGCCCTGCTCGTAGGCGCGCAGGTCGATGCCCGGGGCGGCCCATTGCACGAGGGTGCGCGAGGCGATGCTCCAGTCGGCGCGGATGAGATCCACCAGCGCGCGGCCGAGCGCCGGGTTGGGGATCATGGAGCGCGCGAAGGAGCCGTAGAAGACGAGATGGCTCACCCGCTCCGGATGGCTCGCCGCGTACATGATCGCGGGAGGCCCGCTCATCATCCACGCGAAGAGCGCGACCTTCTCGACCCCGAGCGCGTCGACGACCGCCTCCAGGTCCGCGACCCGCCTGGCGGCGGAGACGTCACCCACGTCGTGATCGGAGAGCCCGGTGCCGCGCCAGTCGAAGCGCACCAGCCGCCGCCGCCCTTCCGCACCGAGCCGGTCGAGGAAGCGGACGACGGGCTCGCCCGTCACCTCGACCTCGAGGTGCGACACGAAGCCGGTCAGGAAGATGATCACCGGCCCCTGCCCCGTGGAGCTGTAGGCGATGGACACTCCGTCGCGGGTGCGCGTGAACTGCACGCGGGGCTTCTGCATCGGGAACGAGACCTCTAGCACACGCGCTGCGGCGCGACGAAGGGTGCGCGGCGGCGCCGGCATGCTATAGGGGCCGATCGTGACCACGGGCCGGAAGCTCCTTGCCCTCGCCGTCGCGGGAACGCTCGGCACGCTCGCGCGCTACGGCCTCAGCGGCCTGGTCCAGCGCCTGCACGAGAGCGCCTTCCCGTGGGGCACCCTGGTCGTCAACGCGCTCGGCTGCTTCCTCTTCGGCGTGGTGTGGGCGCTCGCGGAGGAGCGGCTGGTGATCAGCGGCGAGACCCGCCTGGTCCTCCTGGTCGGCTTCATGGGCGCCTTCACCACCTTCTCGACCTACGCCTTCGAGACCAGCGCGATGCTGCGCGACGCGGAGTGGCTGCTCGCGGCCAGCAACCTCCTCGCGCACAATGTCCTCGGCATCGCCTGCTTCTTCGTCGGGGTCGCGCTCGGACGGCTCGCATGAGCTGCGGAGGGATCCCATGAAGCTCCCCGCGGAAGCGGAGCTGCTGCGCATCTTCATCGGCGAGAGCGACAAGCACGGCGGCCGGCCACTGTACGAGGTGATCGTCGAGGAGGCGCGCCGGCGGGGCATAGCGGGCGCGACCGTGCTGCGCGGCACGCTCGGCTTCGGCGCCAACAGCCGCATCCACACGGCGAAGATCCTCCGCCTCTCCGAGGACCTGCCCATGGTGATCGAGATCGTCGACGCGCCCGAGCGCATCGCGGCCTTCCTGCCCGACCTGGACGCGATGATCGGGGAGGGGCTGGTGACGCTCGAGCGGGTCCGCCTGATCGCGTACCGCCACGGCGGGGGAGCGTGATATGGTCGCCGCGATGGCCGACCTCGCCGCCCGGCTGGCCGCGATCAAGGACCGCGGCACGCTCCGCATCACCACGCGCGGGCGGCGCACGGGCAAGCCGCACACGGTCACCATCTGGTTCGTGGTCGACGGCGCGACCCTCTACCTGGCGACCCTGAATGCCAAGCGGGACTGGGTGCGCAACCTGCGGAAGACCCCCGACGTCGCGCTCGAGGCGGGTGACGTCCGCCTGCGCGGCCGGGCGAGCGCGGTCACCGACCCCGCGCTCGAGGCGCGTATCCGCGGGCTCCTCGCGGGCAAGTACTGGATGGCGTGGATCGGCTCGTGGCTCGGGCAGGGCCCGGACGCGACCTTCCGCGTCGACGGCGTGGAGGCAACATGAGCGACCTGCGCATCCGTGGCCTCAACCATGCATCCGTGCGCATCAGCGACCTCGCGCGCTCGCGCGCGTTCTACGAGGGGCTCCTCGGGCTGACGACCGCACCGCGGCCGGATCTCGGCGTGCCGGGCACGTGGTACGACCTCCGCGGCACGCAGCTCCATCTGATCCAGGGCGAGGCGATGCCGGTCGACATCGACCCGAGCGGCCCGCACCTCGCGCTCGAGGTGGAGAGCGTCGCGGAGGTGAAGCGCCTGCTCGACGCGCGCGGCATCCGCTACTTCGACTTCGGCGGCCCGCAGCTCTGGATCCGCGATCCTGACGGCAACGTGGTCGAGCTCTGCGAGCCGCGCTGACAGCAGGCGGTCGGGGATGGGGGGCTTGCGGGAGGACTTCACGGCGCTGGTCGCCGCCGGCGAGCGCACGGACCTCGCCCGCGCCGCGCTGACCATCGCACGCATCGCCTACCCGGACCTGGACCCGGCGCCCTCGCTCCGCCGGCTGGACGACCTGGCGGCCGCGGTCCGCCCGCGCCTCTTCCCGCAGGCCTCGCCCGAGGTGGCGGCCGCCGAGCTCGCCGGCTACCTCTTCCGCGAGTGCGGCTTCCGCGGCAACCAGGAGGAGTACTACGATCCGCGCAACAGCTACCTGAACGACGTGCTCGAGCGCCGCCTCGGCATCCCGATCACGCTCTCCGTCGTGCTGATCGAGATCGGTGCGCGGCTCGGCCTCCCCGTCGAGGGCGTCGGCTTCCCGGGCCACTTCCTGGTGCGCCTGGCGGGGAGCCGCGGGCCGCTCCTCCTCGACCCGTTCTTCGGCGGCCGCGAGATCGGCGAGCAGGAGCTCCTCGCCCGCTACCGCGCCGCCGCCGGAGCCGACGCGCCGGCGCTGCCGCCCGACGCGCTCGCGCCCACCGGCACGCGGGCCATCCTGACCCGCATGCTGCGCAACCTGCTGCGCGTCTACCTGGAGCAGAAGGACCACACGCACGCGCTGGCGGCGGCCGAGCTCGTTCTCGTGCTCGTCCCCGACTCGGCCGACGAGACCCGCGTGCGCGGGCTCCTCTACGAGCATCTCGAGTGCTTCGGCGCGGCGTTGACGGATTTCCGGCGCTACCTGGAGCTCGCACCCGAGGCGCCCGACGCCGAGCAGATCCGTGGGCGCATGGCGCGCCTGGTGCGCATGGCGGCCGCGATCCAATGAGACGGCGAGTGAGGTCGCGTGCGCCGCTCGGAGGCGGGTGTGGCGCTCTGCTGGTCGCTAGCGCTTCGCCGCGCCGCCCGCCTTCGCCGGCGGATCGATGATCGCCGCCTTGTAGGCCGCGAAGGCCGCCTCGTCCTTGGCGTTCGCCTGCGCGCGCAACGCGTGCGTGGCGGGGAGCCGGGTGCCCTGGTTCAAGAGCGCGTTCACCGCGTTCAGCTCCTGCTCGACCTGCCAGCGGAACGCGCCCCAGCTCGCCCAGCCGACGACGAGCTTGCCGTTCACGAGAAAGGACGGCGTGCCGGTCGCGCCGAGGCGCGCGGCGAGCTTGGTCTCCTCCTGCACGCGTCGGCGGATCTCGGGGTCCGCGTAGTCCTTCGCATAGCGCTTCGCATCGAGACCGACCTCGCGCGCGTGTGTGGTCAGGCCGTCGGGATCGAGCGTGTCCTGGTGCGCGAAGAGGAGGTCGTGCATCTCCCAGAACTTGCCCTGCCGGTGCGCGGCGAGGGACGCCGCCGCCGCGTTCTCCGCGTTTCGGTGGAGCGGCAGCGCGACCGGCCGGAACTCGACCCGCACGTCGCCGGGCCACTCCTCGGGGATCTGGTGCGTTGCGTGCACCGTCCGCCGGCAGACCGGGCACTGGAAGTCGCTGAACACGATCACGTTCACCTTGGCAGGACTCGGGCCGAGGGCCGGCGGCCGGCTCGCATCGGTGCTGGAACGGACCTTGTCGCTGTGGGTGAGCGCGGGCGGGTCGTCGGGCGAGGGCACCGACTGGGCGTTGGGGTCCTGTGCACGCGCCCGGGACGCGAGGAGGACGAGACCCAGCGCGGCGAGGGCGAGCGGCGTTCGACGAGACATGCGGACGTCTCCGTACGCGGCGGCCGCCGCGCGGTCAAGCGCGCTTCACGGCACCACGATGCGGTACGTCACCGTCCCCGTCGCAACCACCCGTCGCGAGCCGTGCTCGCTCAGCGTCACCTGGTTCAGGAAGATCTCGTCGTTCCGCCGCCAGGTGCGCGCCTCGGCCAACACGTCGCCGCGGGCGGGGGCGTGGTAGCTCACGTGGATGCCGACGGTCGAGGCCTTGTAGCGGAGATCCAACCCGGCGATCGACCACGACGCCATGGCGCCCGTGGTGTCGAGGAGCGCCGCGAGCGCGCCCTCGTGGATGGCGCCGCCGGCGTCGGTCCGGTCGGGCGCGAGCGGCATGCGGAGGCCCGACCGGCCGTCGTGCATGTGCGTGATCTCGAGCCCGAGGCTCGCCATGAAGGGCACCGAGACGATGGCGCGCGCCAGCTTCGGCACCTGCCCGCCCTCGGCCGTCGCGGGCTCGGCATTCGTCGTGCGCTGCCGCTCCGCGCCCGCCGGCGGTCGGTCGAGCACGCGGTGCGTGACCAGGCCCTTCGCGATCCGCTTGCCGCCGTCGTTGCGCACGTCGACGTCGACGTAGACGATCTCCTTCCCCCGGCGGAGGACCCGCGCGTCGGCCACGATGTCCTCGCCGATGGCGGTGGCCAGATAGGCGACCGAGAGATCGAGCGTGCCGGCGTCGACGATCGTCTTGCCGGCAAACCCCGTCGCGGCGGCGAGCACGCCCGCGATGTCGATGGTGGAGGCGCAACACCCCCGTGCAGCGCCCGTCCGGGGTTCGAGTTCTCGTCCTTGTAGGGGACGCGCACGCGCGCGCCGTCGAGCGCCAGCGTCTCGACCACGACGCCGAGGCGGGCGCAGTAGGGCGTCTCCGCGACGCGGGCGGCGAGAGCGGCGAGCGGGTCTCCCATCGCCGCCGTCCTACCCTACTCGCCCGCGGGTGTGCTACGGGACCCGGCCTGCGCTACCTGCATCCGACCGCCGGCTTCGCGATCATCGCGCTGGCCGCCTACGCGGCGAGCCTCGGCCTGCGCAGCCGATCCGCTCGCCCGGGCGCCGCGCTCGCCCGCCGCCGCCACGCCCGCCTCGGGCCCTGGCTGTACGCGCTCTTCCTCGTCAACTGGCTCGCCGGCCTGGCGACGGTTGAATGGGTCTACCCCGAGGTCGAGGACGCCAGCGAAGCGCACTTCGCGGTGGGCAGCGCCATCATGGCCATCTTGACGGCCGCCGCGCTCCTCTCGCGTCGCATCTCGACTAGCCCGCGCGCACGCGCGATCCACCCCATCCTCGGCGCGACGGCCCTCCTCCTCTGCGGGGTGCAGATTTTCCTCGGGCTCCAGCTCCTGCCCTGAGGCTCACGCCAGGCGCGCCAGGCGGTCGAGCATCGCGCGGAACACGGACGCGTCGGCGTAGCGCTCGCCGTGGATCACGCGCGTCGCCCCGGCCTCCGCGTAGCGCGCGAGGAGGTCGCGGGCGGCCTCCGTCTCGCCGAGCGGGAGGAGGGTCAGGACGGCGACCTCGGGAGGCGGCAGGTCGGCGGCGGCCGCGCGCTCGCGCAGCTCGCCGGCCAGCGGGCGGAGTGCGTCCGGGGGGAGCCCGATCGGCATCCAGCCCGCGCGGTGGGCGAGGGCGCGGCGGAAGGCGGGTCCGGGCGCCCCGCCGATGAAGAGCGGCGGCCGCGCCGGGCGCGGGCGGAAGAGGAACGGCTGCCCGTTTGCCTCGACCACGTCGCTGGCGAAGCAGCGGTCGAGGAACGCGAGCGTCGCGTCGGCGACTGCGCCGCGCCGGCGGAGATCGACGCCGACGGCGCGGAACTCGGCCGCCATCCAGCCGACGCCGACGCCGAGGAGGAGCCGCCCGCCCGAGAGCTCCTGCACCGTCGCGACCCACTTCGCGGTCGGCAGCGCCGGCCGGTAGGGAAGGACGAGCACCGCGGTGCCGAGCCCGACCCGCGTCGTCGCGCCCGCCAGGTAGGCGAGCGTCGCCAGCGGATCCAGGTACCGGCCCTCCGACCCCTCCGCGTCGTCCGGCGGGATCGCGATGTGATCCGTCACCCAGACGTCCGCGACCGCGGGCACGGCGTCCGCCGCCCGGGCCGCCGCGAGGAGCGTCTCGCGCGTCGACTGCGGCCCCTGGTTGCGGAGGATCACGCCCAGCTGCATCGCTAGTTCAGCTGCTTGCGGATCGCCGCCAGTGCCGCGCGCGCGTACGGATAATCCGGCTCGATCGCCAGCGCGCGCTCGAACTCGCGGGCCGCCTTGGCGAGCAGGCCCTGCGCCCAGTAGACCTGCCCCAGGTTGCAGTGCGGGTAGTGGCGCGGCTCGTAGCGCGGCGCCTTGATGGCCGACTCGAGCCACGGGACCGCCTCGTCGAGGCGGCCGAGCTTGATCAGGTAGGAGCCGATGTCGTTGTACGGGTTGCCGAAGTCGGGATCGACCGAGATCGCCTCGCGGCACTGCGCGATCGCGTCCTCGAGGCGCCCCTGGAAGCTGAACGTCCAGCCGAGGAAGGTATGCGCCTCGGCCGTGGGATGGAGCGCGATCGACTGCCGGTAGCGCTCGATGGCGGCCTCCAGCTCGCCCGCCATCTGCAGGCGGTACGCTTCCTGGAGCAGCTCGACCGCCTTCTGGAAGCGCTCCTCGCCGGTCATCGGCGTCGATGGTAGCCCAATTCAGCCCCCGTAGAAGTGCCCCGGCAGCAGGTCATAGGATCGTGCTCATCAGCGCAACTCCTCCGGGATGAAGCCGCGCATCACGCCCATCGCGAGACGGGCCACCTGCTTCCGCGGCGCCAGGCGGAGGGACCAGGCGCGCGCCTTGTTGAGCCCGCCCGCGATGACCGAGGGCTTCTTGCCGAGCGCGGTGAACGCGGCCTCGACCACGCTCTCGGGCGTCGCGCCGGGATGGGGCCTCTCGCCCGCGACGGTCTGGAACTCGGTCTCGACCGGCCCCGGCGAGAGCGCCAGCACGTCGACCCCGGTGCCCCGGTTCTCGGCCCACAGCGCCTCGGCCAGCATCAGGTCGAACGCCTTCGTCGCGCCGTAGGTGGCCGCGAAGCCGAGCGGCTGGTAGCCCGCGACCGACGCCACGATGATGACGGCCCCCCGCCGCCGCGCCTGCATCGCCGGCAGGAAGGCATGCGTCAGCGCGGCGACGGCGAGGCAGTTGACGCGGATCATGCCGAGGATCTTCTCGCGCGGGACGCGGTCGAAGCGGCCCACCTGGCTGAAGCCGGCGTTGTTGACCAGGATGCCGATCTCCAGGTCGCGCACCCACTCGATCAGCCGCTCGGCCACGCCGTCGCGCTCGAGGTCCTCGGGCACGACGCGCGTCTTCACGCCGTGCTTCTCGCGCAGCTCGGCGGCGACCGCCTCCAGCCGGTCGGCGCGGCGCGCCACCAGGACCAGGTTGACGCCCTGCGCCGCGAGGCTGCGCGCGAATGCCGTGCCGATGCCCGCCGACGCGCCGGTGACCAGTGCCCATTCGCCATAGGATTTCAGTGCCGTCATGTCGGCGGCCTTAGCCGCCTTGCCGGCCAGTGTCCAGAGGAGTACAGGGGGCTCACCTCACCTGCCGCGGGAGGAGTGGACGATGGAGCCGAAGCAGGACCTGGCCCAGTTCGAGCCCGACCCGGACGGCGTGGGCAGCCTCGAGCCCGGGACCTTGCCCGCCGATCCGGAGGACGACCCGCAGTGGATCGTCTGGCCTGATGCCGCCGACGAGGCCGCGTGGGCCGCCGCCGAGCTGACCCAGATCACGACCGCCTGGTGGGCGTGAGGCCCGCCCGCCGTTGATCTAGCGCGCGCCCTCGACTAGCGTCGGCCGCCATGGCCGACCTGCATACCTTCCGCAAGGAGACGCGCCGCTGGCTCGAAGCCAACGCGCCGGCGTCGATGCGCACGCCGCCGGCGAACCCGGATCAGATCTGCTGGGGCGGCCGGAAGACCCGCTACCCCGACGACGTCCGGCGGTGGCTCGCCGTCATGGCCGAGCGGGGCTGGACGGCGCCCACCTGGCCGCGCGAGTACGGCGGCGGCGGGCTGGCAAAAGGGGAAGCGAAGGTGCTGGCCGAGGAGATGGCGAAGCTCCGGCTGCGCCCGCCGCTCACCGGCTTCGGGCTCGCGATGATCGGCCCGCTCCTCCTCCAGGAAGGGAGCGAGGAGCTGAAGCGCGAGCACCTCCCGCCCATCGTGCGCGGCGAGATCCGCTGGTGCCAGGGCTACTCCGAGCCCGGCTCGGGGTCGGACCTCGCCAGCCTGCAGACCAGGGCCGTGCGCGACGGCGACGTCTTCGTTGTCAACGGCCAGAAGGTGTGGACGTCCTACGGCGACAAGTCGGACTGGATGTTCCTCCTGGTGCGCACCGACTTCGCGGCGGCGAAGCACTCGGGCATCAGCTTCCTGCTCATGGACCTGGAGACGCCGGGCGTGAGCGTGCGCCCGATCATGCTGATCAGCGGCTCGTCGCCCTTCTGCGAGACCTTCCTCGCCGACGTGCGCGTGCCGGTGCGCAACGTGGTGGGGCGCGTGAACGGCGGCTGGCTCCTGGCGAAGGCGCTCCTCGGCCACGAGCGCACCATGATCGCCGACGCCTTCAAGGAGCGTGACGACGCGAAGCGCCTGGTCGCGCTCGCGCGCCGCTACCTGGGCGAGGACGGCGGCCGCGTCGCCGACGCGCGCGCCCGCGACCGCATCGCGCAGCTCGAGATGGACCAGGCCTGCCTCGATCTCACGCTCGCGCGCGCGCGCGACGGCGCCAAGGCCGGCCACAAGCCCGGCCCCGAGTCGTCGATCTTCAAGCTCTACGGCACCGAGCTGAACCAGCGCCGTCGCGAACTGATGGTCGAGATCCTGGGCCCGCAGGCCCTCGGCTGGGAGGGTCCCGGCTTCAGCGAGGAAGAGCTGAAGCTCACGCGCGACTGGCTCCGCTCGCGCGGCAACTCGATCGAGGGCGGCACCTCGGAGGTGCAGCTCAACATCATCGCCAAGCGCGTGCTCGGGCTCCCCGACTGATGGACCTGGTGCTCTCCGAGGAGCAGGAGCTCCTCCAGCAGACGGCGCGCGAGTTCGTGGCGAAGCGCTCGTCGCTGAAGCGCATCCGCGCGCTGCGCGAGGGCGAGGATGCAGACGGCTTCTCGCGCGAGCTCTGGCGCGAGATGGCGCGCCTCGGCTGGACGGGCATCATCCTGCCCGAGGAGCACGGCGGCCTCGGCCTCGGCTACCTGGACCTGATGGTGGTCATGGAGGAGCTCGGGCGGGGCCTCATGCCGGAGCCGATGCTGTCGGCGGTCCTCCTCGGCGCGAACGCGATCCTGCTCGGCGGCACGGACGCGCAGCGCCGCGAGCACCTGCCCCCCGTCGCCGCCGGCGAGCGGCTGCTGGCGCTCGCCTGGCAGGAGACGGGAAGCCGCTACGATCCACACCACGTGGCGACGCGCGCCGAACGCGCCGGGAGCGGCTGGGGGCTCCGCGGCGAGAAGATGCAGGTGCTCGACGGGACGGCAGCCGACCGCCTCGTCGTCTCGGCGCGGACCTCGGGCGGGGCGCGGGACGCCGACGGCATCACGCTCTTCGTCGTCCGGCCCGACGCGCCGGGGGTGAGCGTCGAGCGCCAGGTGCGGGTCGACAGCCGGGGCGCGGCGCTCGTGAAGCTCGCCGACGCCCGCGTCGAGCCGGACGCCGTGCTCGGCGAGGTCGACCGCGGCGGCGCGCTCCTGGCGCGCGTCCTCGACCGCGCCACCGTCGCGCTCGGCGCCGAGATGCTGGGCAGCATGAGCGCCGCCTTCGACATGACGGTCGAGTACCTGAAGACGCGCATCCAGTTCGGCGTGCCGATCGGCAGCTTCCAGGCGCTCAAGCACCGCGCCGCGCGCATGTTCGTCGAGCTCGAGCTGGCGCGCTCGGCCGTCATGCACGCGCACCGCGCCGTGGACGAGGGGCGCGACGATGCGGCCGTCGCGCGCGCGGCGAGCGTCGCCAAGGCGCGCTGCTCAGACGCCTTCCTCCTGATCGGCAACGAAGGCGTGCAGATGCACGGCGGCATCGGCATGACCGACGAGCACGACGTCGGCTTCTTCTTGAAGCGCGCGCGCGCCGCGCAGCTGACGCTCGGCGACGCCGCCTGGCACCGCGACCGGATGGCGCGGCTGGACGGGTACTAGGAGCGCGACCCAAGATTCCGGACCGAGCCACGTAGCCGAGCGCCAAGCCTGAGGCACGCGGAACGACGAGGAATAGTCTTGCACTATTTTGAGGAGTTCCGCGGGTCTCAGGCGCAGGCGATCGGCTGCGTGGCGAAGGGAGCGAATCTTGGGTCACGCTCCTAGCCGCCGGTCGCGACCTCGAGGGCGAGCCGCAGCTCCCGGGTAGCATCGGTGGGCGCAGCGATGGACCTCCACGCCACGTGGCCGTCGGGTCGGACGAGCGCGACGCCTCCCGGGCGGAGCCCGTAGGCATCGATCCAGCCGGCGGTGTCGATGACGTGAACCTGCACCGGCATCTTCGCGTCACCCAGTACATCGACGGCGGCGGCGAGCCCTTCCCGCCCCGTCGCATCCGTGAGCACCACGAAGGCATCACCGAACAGGTCGAGGGTCGAGCGGGCACGGTCGGGCCCGCACCAGACGTGAGGCGCCCGATGACCGGGGCGGGCAACGGGTACGTACTGTCGTAGCGGGTCCTCCACGGCGGGAGCCGCCGTCCCGTCGGGCACGATCACCTCCGACCGGTACTGGTAGCCGAGCACGATCCCGTCGAGCAGCCGTCGTCGTGGGCCTTCGGGCTCGTCCTGGAGCTGGACGCTCGCCTCCATGGTCCAGCGCGCGACGGGCCGGCGCTCGGCGTCGTAGCTGTCGAGCAGCCGTGGACCGCCCCAGCCTCCGAGCACGGCGGCCAGCTTCCACGCGAGGTTGTGGGCGTCGGCGATACCGCAGTTCATGCCCAGCCCACCCATGGGCGTGGTCAGGTGCGCGGCGTCGCCGGCGAGGAAGACGCGTCCCTCGCGGAATCGCCCGGCAACGATGGCTTGCGGCTGCCAGAACTGACGACCGACGAAGCGCACGGCGAGGTCCGGATCGCCAACCGCTTCCCGGACCAGCGCGGTGCAGCGCTCCTCCGTGAACGAGTCCTCGTCGGCGGTGGCGCGGTCGAAGCCGTGCATGAGGAGCCATCGCCGATCGTTGTCCACCACCGCGAAGACGGAGCCGGGCGGCGGCTGACCGAGCCAGTAGAGGGCGCTCCGCCGATCCGCCACCACGCGGGCGAGGTCCGCCTCGACCAGGATGGAGATCGTCGGCCCCCCGACGATGCCCGGACCCTCGACGGGGATGCGCAGACGTTCCCGCACCGTGCTGCGCCCGCCATCGGCCCCGACGAGGTACTCGCATCGAACGCGGAGCGCGGCACCGTCGGCCGCCTGGAGCTCGGCCCACACCCCGTCGTCGTCCTGGTCGAAGCCGGCGAGCCGGGTGCCGAACCGGACGTCCGCCCCCAGCGCCTCGGCGCGACGCCGGAGGACGGGTTCCAGCGCGTCCTGCGAGCAGATGAGGGGCTCGGTCGGGCTATGGCCCGGGCCGGCGATGTCCTTCCTCCCGAAGCGCTGGAACTCTCGCGCCGTCAGGGTGTCGCCCAGGTAGATGAACAGGCTCTCCTCGCGGGGAAGGCCGGCGGCCGTGACGTCGCCCTCGATGTCCCACTGGCGGAATATCTCCATCGTGCGCGTGCTGAGCGCGCGGCCCTTGGGGAAGAGGGAAGTCGAAGCGTGTCGCTCGACGAGCAAGCAGCCAACGCCGAAGCGGCGGAGCGCGATCGCCGTGCTCAGACCCACGGGCCCGCCACCCACGACGAGCACGGGTACCGTCACTTCGCAGGCCACCTGCGTCACTGCGCCATGAACCCGCCGTCGGCGACGATCTCCGTCCCCGTCACGTAGGACGAGTCGTCGCAGGCGAGGAAGAGCGCCATCTGGCGCGCGAACTGGATGGCGATGGAACGGGTGAGGGAGATCAACGCGCCCTTGGCGCTGGTGTACGAGTCCTGCGCCGCCGTGAAGCCGGCGAGCGCCGAGACCGAGCCGACGTTGACGATGGACCCGCCACCCGAGCGGATCAGGTGCGGGATGCCGTGCTTCATCACGAAGAACGGGCCCTTGAGGTTGATCGCCTGCACCCGGTCCCAGTCCGTCTCCTTGGTGTCGAGGACCGACCGATCCTTGTCCTTCCAGAGCACGCCGGCGTTGTTGTAGAGGACGTGCAGCGCGCGGAAGCGCTTCACGCCGGCGGCGATCATGCGCTTCACGTCGGCCTCCTTGCCGACGTCGCCGGTCACGGCGAGCGCCTCGCCGCCCCGGCGCTCGATCGTCTGCGCCGTGTCCTTCGCGGCCTTCGCGTCGATGTCGGCGACCACGACGGACGCCCCCTCCTTGGCGAAGAGGAGCGCGCCCTCGCGCCCCTGCCCCATCCCCGCGCCGGTGATGAACGCCACCTTCCCCTCGAGCCGCATCGTCAGATCCTCTCGAAGTTCCGCTCCAGCTCCCAGCCGGTGACCACCTTGTCCTGGGCTTCGAGCTCGAGCCGCGCGGTGTGCAGGTAGTGCTCGTAGACGTCGTCGCCGAGGAACTCGCGCGCGACCTTGCTGCGCTCGAGCGCCGCCACCGCCTCGCGCAGCGAGCCCGGCACCCGCGGCAGGCGCGCGTCCTCGTAGGCGTTGCCCCGGTAGAGCGGCGGGGGCTTCAGCTTCTTCTCGATGCCGTGGAGCCCCGCCGCGATGGTCGCCGCGAAGGCGAGGTACGGGTTCGCGTCCGCGCCGGGGATGCGGTTCTCGACCCGCAACGATGCCCCCTCGCCGCACACGCGGAAGCCCGTGGTGCGGTTGTCGACCGACCAGGCGATGCGCGTCGGCGCGAACGTGCCCGCCTGGTAGCGCTTGTAGGAGTTGACGTAGGGCGCGTAGAACCACGCCAGCTCGCGCGCGCACGCCATCTGGCCCGCCACCCAGTGGCCGAAGAGCGCCGAGCCGTGCGGCTTCCCCTTCTCGTGGAAGAGGCTCCGCCGCCCGGCCCGGTCCCACAGGCTCGAGTGCAGGTGGAAGCTGGAGCCGGCCTGGCTCATGTCGTACTTCGCCATGAAGGTGATGCTGACGCCCTTCGCGTACGCGATCTCCTTGGCGCCGTTCTTGTAGATGACGTGGTCGTCGGCCGTGGGGACGGGCTCACCGTAGCGGAAGTTGATCTCCTGCTGCCCGGCGCTCCACTCGCCCTTGCTCGACTCGACCACGATGCCGGCGCCCGACATGCCGTTTCGGATGTCGCGGTGGACGAACTCCTCCTTCGTGGTCTGTAGTATGTGGTAGTCCTCGGCGTAGTAGCCGATGGGCTGGAGGCCCGCCCAGCGCTTCCGCCGCGCCGTCTCGTAGGAGTCCCGGAAGAGGAAGAACTCGAGCTCCGAGGCGACGTGGACCCGGTAGCCGAGCTTCGCCGCGCGCTCGACCTGGCGCCGGAGGATGCGCCGCGGCGAGGGCTCGATCGGCGCGTGGTGCTCGTCCTCGAGGTCGCAGAGCACGAGCGCCGTCTTCTCGAGCCAGGGGATGCGGCGCAGCGTCGTCCAGTCGGGCACGGCGTGGAAGTCCTGGTAGCCGGTCGCCCAGCTGGCCATGCGGTAGCCGGGGAGCGGCGTCATGTCGACGTCGACCGTGAGCAGGTAGGCGCAGGCGTGCATGCCGCCCTGCGCCACCTGGTCCAGGAAGAAGCTCGCGGTGACACGCTTGCCCATCAAGCGGCCCTGCATGTCGGGCAGGGTCACCAGGACCGTGTCGATCTCGCCGCCGCGGACGAGCCTCTCCAGGCCGTCGAGCGCCAGGTTGCCGGGCATGGGGCCTCTTAGCAGAGGATTTGCATTTGTCCCAAACAAGGTGTTTTGGGGCTGACATGAAGACCGCCGTCTTGTGTACCGGGTTACTGGGGCTGCTGGTGTTCGGGCTCGGGCTGGCCGTGTCGCTGGTGCGCGGCAGCTCGAAGACGTACTACGCGTACACCGTCGACCCGACCGACCGGCTCTACAAGCTGGTGCGGGCGCACGGGAACGCCGTAGAGTACGCCCCCATGCTGGCCGTCCTGATCCTCTACCTGGGCGTGCTGCACACGCCGACGCGCGCGGTCCTCTGGCTGGCCGTCGCCGCGACCGCCAGCCGCTATCTCCACGCCCTCGGCATGATCCTCAGCAAGAGCCTCGACCGGACCGACCCGCTGCGCGCGATGGGCGCGGTCGGGACGTACATCACGGGGCTCCTGCTGGTCGTCTCGGTCCTCCGCGGCTAGCGGTTCGGCTGCGGCGTCATCCGGAGGTAGGGCTTGAGCGCCTTGTAGCCCTTGGGGAACTTGCGCTTCAGCTCCTCCGGATCCTGGAGCGAGGGGACGATCACGCAGTCGTCGCCCTGCTTCCAGTTGACCGGCGTGGCCACCTGGTACTTGTCGGTCAGCTGGAGCGAGTCGAGGACGCGGAGGATCTCGTCGAAGTTGCGCCCGGTGCTGGCCGGGTAGGTGATCATCGCCCGCACCTTCTTGTTCGGGTCGATGAAGAAGACCGAGCGCACGGTGAGGGTGTCGTTGGCCTTGGGGTGGATCATGCCGTAGAGGTCCGAGACTTTTCGCTCGGGATCGCCGATCAGGGGGAAGTTCATCTTGGCGTGCTGCGTCTCCTCGATGTCGCCGATCCAGCCCTTGTGTGACTTGACGTCGTCCACGCTCACCGCGATGGCCTTGCAGCTGCGCTTCTCGAGCTCCGCCTTGATCTTGGCCACCATCCCGAGCTCGGTGGTGCACACGGGCGTGAAGTCCTTGGGATGCGACATGAGCAGGCACCAGTTGTTGCCGATCCACTCGTGGAAGCGGATCTTCCCCTCGGTCGTCTCGGCCTCGAAGTCGGGGGCGATGTCGCCCAGTTGGATCGCCATGAAAACTCCTCCTTGTGTTGGGGGGTCCGGGAGTGATGCGTAGCGCGAGCCAGCGCATGGGTCAACGGGCGGCGCGCGCGGCCGTTGACAGAGCGCCCGCCCGCGGCCCACAACCGCGGCGGCGCCGTCGGCGCCGGTGAGTCGTGGGCACGCAGGTGGAGATTCCCTGTCCGTCGTGCGGTCATGGCAATCGCGCCGATCGCCGGTTCTGCACGGAGTGCGGCACCCGGCTCGGGCGCGCCTGCGCGTCCTGCGGCGCGCCGCTCGCCCCGGGCGAGAAGTTCTGCGGTCGCTGCGGGGCCTCGCGCACCGCGGCGCCGAGTTCCCGATCGACGGCCCATGCGCCGCGACACCTGGTGGAGAAGGTCCTCGGCTCCCGCGCCGCCCTCGAGGGCGAGCGCAAGCAGGTGACCGTCCTCTTCGCCGACGTGAAGGGCTCGATGGAGCTGGCCGAGAAGCTCGACCCGGAGGACCTGCACCGGATCATGGATCGCTTCTTCCAGATCCTGAGCGAGGGCGTGCACCGCTTCGAGGGGACCGTGAACCAGTACACGGGCGACGGCATCATGGCGCTCTTCGGGGCGCCGATCGCGCACGAGGATCATGCGGAGCGGGCCTGCTGGGCGGCGCTCCACCTGCGCGACGCGCTGGTACGCTACGCGGAAGAGCTCCGCCTGACGGAGGCGCTCAACTTCTCGGTGCGCATGGGCCTCAACTCGGGCGAGGTGGTGGTCGGGAAGATCGGCGACGACCTGCGCATGGACTACACCGCGCAGGGGCACACCGTGGGGCTCGCGCAGCGGATGGAGCAGCTGGCGGAACCCGGAAAACCATTCCTGACCGAGCACACGGCGAAGCTGGTGACGGGATTCTTCGCCCTGCGCGACCTCGGGCCGTCGCGCGTGAAGGGCGCCACCGAGCCGCTCCGGCTCTACGAGCTGGAGGGTCCGGGCCGGCTCCGCACGCGTTTCGACGTCTCCCGCGCGCGTGGCCTCTCCCGCTTCGTCGGACGCACTGCCGAGATGGCAGTCCTCGACTCTGCCCTCGAGCGGGCGCTCACGGGGCGGGGCCAAGTGGTCGGCGTCGTGGCCGAGCCCGGCGTCGGCAAGAGCCGGCTCTGCTACGAGTTCATCGAGCGCTGCCGCGCTCGCGGGATCGGTTCCTTCGCAGCTCATGGAGTCGCACACGGAAAGAACATCCCCCTGCTCCCCTGGATGGAGCTCATGCGGAACACCTTCGGCATCGAGGAGCTGGATAGCGACGACATGGCCCGCCAGAAGATCGCGGGACGGATGCTCCTGCTCGACCCGGGCCTTCATGACACGCTGCCGATCATGTTCGAGTTCCTCGGCGTTCCCGACCCCGCACGGCCGGCACCTCCTCTGACGCCGGAGGCCACGCAGCGCGAGCTCGCGCGCATCCTGGGCCGCCTCCTGCCGGGCCGAACTCGTCGTGGCGAGTTCAGGGTCATTCTCCTGGAGGACGTCCACTGGTTCGATCGCGTGAGCGAAGCGATGTGCGCGGCGGCGCTCGAGCTGATCCCGGACACACCGACGCTCGTCGTGCTCACCTTCCGTCCCGAGTACGAGGCGCCTGGCTGCAACGATCCGCCTACCAGCGGCTTTCGCTCGACCCGCTCTCGGGCGATGCCCTGGCCGAGCTGCTGCGCGATCTCCTCGGCACCGACCCGTCGGTCACGGGCCTGGCAGGCCGCCTCTGCGAGCGCACGGGCGGCAACCCGTTCTTCATCGAGGAGGTCGTGCAGGCGCTGATCGAGACGGGAAGCCTCGAGGGCCCGACGGGGGCGTACCGCCTCGTGCGATCGGTGGCGGAGCTCGCGATCCCGCCGACCGTGCAGGCCGTGCTGGCCGCACGCATCGACCGGCTGCCGGAGCGGGAGAAGGAGGTCCTGCAGACCGCCGCCGTGATCGGGCGGGAGCTGCCCGAGCCGTGCTACGGCAGGTCGCCGAGCTGGCGGCGAGCGAGCTCGCCGCCGCCGTGCAGTCGCTCGTCGCGCGCGAGTTCCTGCACGAAGCGGTGCTCTACCCGGAGGTCGAGTACGCCTTCAAGCACGCGCTGACGCAGGAGGTCGCCTACCGGTCGCAGCTGGGCGAGCGCCGGGCACGCATCCACGCGGCGGTGGCGCGCGCCGTCGAGCGGCTTTACCCCGACAAGCTCGACGAGCGCGCTGCGCTGCTCGCGTATCACTGGGAAGGGGCGGGCGAGGCTCTGCGCGCGGCCGAGTGGCACGCGCGTGCGGCCGACTGGATCGGCACCCGGGACCGGCCCGAGCGTGTGCGTCACTGGCGGCAGGTCCGGACGCTGCTCGCGCGCGTGCCCGAGTCGACGGAGACCATCGCGCTCGGCGTCCTGGCGCGGCGGAACATCGCTCGCCTGCCGCTCGTCGTGGGCCTCCACGCCACCGGGCCCCTCGGTGAAGCGCTCAGGCTGAGCGAGGAGGCCGAGCCGCTCGGCCAGGGCACGCCGGAGCTGGCGGTCGAGGTCGGGTCCAACCCGCTCGGGTTCCTGCTGGCGCATCGCGCGTCCGTCTTCACGCACATGGGTCGTTTCGCCGAGGCGGCCCGCACCGCCGAGCACACGATGGAGCGCGCGCGGGCACGTGGCGACCGCGAGGTCCTGGGCATCGCGCTCAACGCCACGAGCCTGCTGAGACTCATGACTGGCGAACGCGAGCGGGGGCTTCACCTCGCGCGGCAGTCCGTCGAGAATGCCGAAGCGCTCGGAACGGCCCTCTCGCGAGCCCTCGCTCTCGGGGCACTGGGCCGCGCCCAGGTCGCCACGGGTCGCTGGAGCGAGGCGGTCGAAACGCTCGGCGCCGCACTCGCCCTCATGCGCGAGCGGCGGACGGTGCTCTACATGGAGCTGATCAACCTGGCGCTGCTCGCGGAGGCGTACCTCGGGGCGGGAGACCCTGCCCGCGCGCGTGAGACGATGTCCCTCGCGCTCGAGATCGGCCGACGACGTAGCGTGCCGGTCCACGACATCCGCGCGCTCCTCGCCCGCGCGCGGGTGGGCCTCGCGATCGAGGGCAGCGAGGGCGCCGCGGAGGTCGAGGCGACGCTGTCCCATGCGGCCACCCTCGTGGCCGCCACCGAAGCGCACGCCTACACGCCGTTCATCCACCTCGAGCGTGCCCGCCTGTCGCTCCTGACGGGCGACGAGGCCGCCCACGAGCGCGCGCTGCGCGAAGCACGGCGCCTGTTCACGGACATGGGTGCCACGGCGCGTGCGGAGCAGGTGGGTCGGGCCCTCGTGGCCTGACCCGGCGGCCGTAGCCCTGGCGTCGCGAGATTCGGTCCACTATTCTGCCTGCATGCTCCACCGCCTGCCGTACGACGGCGCGATCGACGCGGACGGGCACGTCCTCGAGCCACCGGACCTGTGGGACCGCTACCTCGAGGCCGCGTACCGCGACCGCCCGCTCGGCGTGCGTAAGGGCGCCGACGGCCTCGAGTACCTCGAGATCGCCGGCAAGCCCTCCAAGATGGTGCGCAAGAACCTCCCCGCCGGTCTCGGCGCCATGGACCTGGTGGGCAAGATCCCCCCGCCGCCGCGGGAGCGCACGGGCCTCGCCTACCTCGACAACGCCGGCCTCGGCGCGTGGGACGCGAAGGAGCGCCTCGAGCGGCTCGACCGCGAGAATCTCGCCATCTCGGTCCTCTACCCGACGCTCGGCATCCTCTGGGAGGCGGAGTGCGAGGACCTGGAGCTGGCCCAGGCCTACACCCGGGCCTACAACCGCTGGATCGTCGACTTCTGCGCTGGCTCGGGCGGCCGCCTGGTGCCGATCGCGCACGTCTCGCTCGGCCTCCCGGAGGCGGCCGAGCGCGAGCTCGAGCGCGCCGCGCGCGCCGGCGCGAAGGGCGTCTTCGTCGCGCCCTTCGTGATGACGAAGAAGCCGCCCGGACACCCCGATCACGACCGCGTCTTCCGCCTCGCCGAGGAGAGCGGGCTTCCGATCGGCATCCACCCGACCTTCGAGCCCTTCTGGGCCGCGCCCGGGCGCTTCGGGCGCATGACCGACGCCTCGCTCAGCTTCATCATCAACGTGACCGCACCGGACGCCGTGCGCCACGCCTTCACCTCGTTCTTCCAGTTTGGCGTGTTCGACAAGTTCCCGCGCCTGAAGCTGGTGGTGCTCGAGTCGGGCGCGGGCTGGATCGGCTACTGGCTCGAACGCATGGACGCGGTCTGCGCCTCGCCGCTCGGGCGGAACGTGCCGCTCAAGGAGAAGCCCAGCTCCTACTTCGACCGCCAGTGCTGGATCTCGTGTGACCCGGACGAGCGCTCGCTCGTTGGCGTCATCCCGCTGGTCGGCGAGCGGCGGTTCTTCTGGGCCTCGGACTTCCCGCACCCGGACCATCCGCCGGAGTACGTGAAGGAGCTGGCCGAGCTGGTCGAGCTGCTGCCGCCGTCCGCGCGCTGGCCGCTTCTCGGAGACAACGTGCGCGAGGCCTACGGGCTCCCGCCGCGGCCCGAGGCCGGCGCCGGCCGCGCGGCGTGACCGCGCTCCCCGTCGCGCTCACCATCGCTGGCTCCGATCCGGGCGGCGGGGCAGGCATCCAGGCCGATCTGCGGACCTTCGCCGCCTTCGGTGTGCACGGCGCGAGCGTGCTGGCGGCGCTCACGGCGCAGGACACGCGCGGCGTGCACGCGACCCTGGAGGTCCCGCCCGCGTTCGTCGTGCTGCAGCTCGATGCCGTGCTCGACGACCTCCCGGTGCGCGCCGCCAAGACCGGCATGCTCCACCGCGCCGCGGTGATCGACGCCGTCGTGGCCCGTCTGGGCGCGCGGCCCCTGCCGCACCTGGTCGTCGATCCGGTGCTGGCCGCGAGCGGCGGCGACGCGCTGCTCGAGCCGGCGGGGATCGCCGTGCTCCGCGAGCAGCTCCTGCCGCTGGCGACGCTGGTGACGCCGAACCTGCGCGAGGCCGAGGCGCTGACCGGCCGGACGGTGAGCGAACCGGCGGAGATGCGCGCGGCGGCGCGTGCGCTGGTCGCGCTGGGCGCCCGCGCCGCGCTGGTGAAGGGCGGCCATCTCCCGGGCGACGCGCTCGACGTGCTCTACGACGGGCGCGAGTTCCGCGAGCTACGCGCGCCCCGCATCGAGGGCCGGCGCCTGCACGGTACCGGCTGCGTGCTCTCGGCGGCGATCACGGCCGGTCTCGCGCTCGGGGACCGCCTGGCCGACGCGGTGGCGGAGGCCAAGCGCTACGTCACCCGCGCCATCGAGACGGCGCCCGCGGCTTCACGTCCGACGCCGATCGTGCCGAAACAGCAGGCATGATCGCCCCTCCCCCTCGCACCATCCCGCTCGGTGCCCGGCTCGGCTGCTGGATCGGCGCCTTCGGCTGGCTGATCGGCTTCGCCGCGGTTACGCTCCCCGACGGGATGCGCTTCGCGCCCGAGATGGCGGGCGGGCTGGTCGTGACGCTCGCCTTCGCCTTCCTGCTGGACTGGACCATGCGGTGCGCGCCGGTGCTCCCGCTCGGCCTGTTCGGCGCCATGTTCGTCGGCATCGCGGCCGTCGGCGTCTATTGGAACCGGATCGCGGAGCCGGCGGTCGTCGCCTCGCCCGTGACCTTCGAGCGCCTGCGCTGGCTTAACACCCTGGGGCGCCCGGGGGCCGGCAGCATCACGCACTTCCCCGAGGGCGCGCTCGCGACCCAGGTGGTGGTCGGGCTAGTGCTGCTCGCCGCCGCCTGGCTCTGGAAGCAGCCGGAGCGTCAGGGGATGTGAGAAGTGGTGGATGATGACGTCGCTCCAGTACTTGGCCGCCATCGCCTTCGCCACG
>WNFA01001254.1_pt1 | contig 20613 bp, 20 predicted proteins | sample 5400481 | NCBI WGS metagenome assembly WNFA01 (sample SAMN13153340, study PRJNA577476) | soil metagenome | isolation source: 120 cm saprolite under Douglas fir tree site 2 hole 1 replicate 2 | place: USA:California | collected 2015-04-18
GTTCATAGTCAAGGGCTTTCAGTGGTGAAACCGCGTCCCGTTAAGGGGCGTTAGAAAGGCTTGAGCGGCTTGACGCGAAAGCGTCACGGGCCGTTCTTAGGGGGCTTGGGCACGGCAATGTGCCCCGGCTACCCGGCGGTGACGGGTGATCCTCACAAGGGATACCCGCTCCCGACCCTACCATGTCCGAGCACTCAAAGACCTGAACAAGTACACAGGCCGAGAGAAGCCGCAGTGGGTACAGATCATGGCTTCCCGGAAGCGCAAAACGCTGGTTCTTTGCCACACCTGCCACATGGATATTCACTATGGGCGACCGCATAGAAACAAGGTATCACGTTCACGGACAGACACAACCTGACGATGCTGGAAAGCGTAGTGCGGTGAAAGCCGCACGCTACGTTTGGAGGGGGCATTCGGAAAAGGACTGCAAAGTACCTCGCCGGGTGCCTACCCTACCAGAAAAATGGCACAATTGTGCGGCAGGTGGTGGGCTATGATCGCTTGGTTGGAGAACAGGCCTATCGGCAACTGACCGAACTCTACCGGGCGCTGCGCCTGTATGTCAACTGTTTTCAGCCCTCGATGAAACTTCAGTCGAAGCTGCGAGAAGGGAAAAAAGTGCGCTGCATCTACGATCCAGCCAAGACGCCACTCCAACGGTTGCTCCTCTCAGGCGCCCTGCCCGTCCAGAAACAGCAGGAACTGACCGAGGTGGCGCAGGCTCTCGACCCCATCCGTCTGTTCCAACAACTTGAGCAGTTACAACAGGCCGTCTTTCGCTGTGCTGTGAATTGCTCTCCTTTCGTTCCAAGCATCCCTTCTGCTCCCGTCCGCGTCTTTTCCGTGGAAAGTTGTACAGCAGAAAATGTTCCTGCCGAGGGGAGCGTCCCTGATCCGCTAGCAGTATTCAACACCCTGCAGCGAGAGCAGGAGCGAAGAAAACGTGTCCTGGGCTGGCGGCGCACCCACAAAGACCCGTTTGAAGGAGAGTGGGAACAGATCACCTCCTGGCTAGTTGCCAATCCCGAACGGAGCAGCGGGGACATCTTCCGAGAGTTACAACGCCCTTCCCCCGGACGCTATCGGCCCTTGCAAATCCGCACGCTCCAGCGCGGCATGCGAAAAATACGAGCCTCCCTGCTAGAAACCGTTGAGGAGCAATGGCAAGAGGAAGTGATCCGTGGATCATCGCCCCCGCCAGTTGAGCTATATGCTTCCAGCGAGAAATTGCGGAGTGAATCTCGGCATCCGGCAGCTTGGCATCGGACTTCAGAGATATTTTTCAGAGATGATTCCGCAAATTCAGTGTGGAAGCATTTAGCCGCCTGGGAAGATTTTTGGTGAGGCAATGCAAGAATCGCAAGATTCGTGCATTGGTCGCGAAGCCTGGGTGTAAATCCCACCATTCTGCGGGCGGAATGGTGGGATTTACACCTTTCTTCAATGTTCTCGCCGCGGATGATCATGTCTTCAAGGACAATGGTTCGTTCAAAAGGTTCCTCCATGATCCCGGCACGCCTTGCCACTACATGTATCGACCGCCTGTTACCTCCAGCACCGCTCCCGTGATGTAGCTGGCAAGATCGCTGGCCAGGAACAAAACCGCATTCGCCACTTCCTCAGGCTCGCCAGCTCGGCCCATGGGTACCTCAGACACTTTCTGGTTCCAGATGTCCTGACGGAGGGCTTCAGTCATCGCCGAGCGGATGAGACCTGGTTGGACGGCATTGATACGGACGCCATGAGGAGCCAGTTCCTTCGCTGCCGCTTTGGTCAACCCAATGATCCCGGCCTTCGCCGCACTGTAGTTCGTCTGTCCAACGAAGCCAACCTTACCAGAGATGGATGAAATGTTCACGATGGCTCCACACTTCTGTTGGCGCATGACCGCGGCAGCCGCTTGCATCCCAAGAAAAGTGCCCTTCAGGTGGACGTCGATCACGAGTTGCCAGTCGTCCAGCGTCATCTTGCGCAGCGTGGCATCTCGCGTGATGCCTGCATTGTTCACCAGCACATCCAGACTGCCCAGTTCAGAGACAGTCGTCTCGACCATGTGCTGGACCTGGGCTGGATCGCGGACATCGACCCGTACAGCCAGCGCCTTTGCGCCGAGCGCTTCTAGCTTTGCCTTCGCATCCTGAGCCGCCTCCAGATTGAGATCGGCGATGACGAGTGAGGCTCCTTGGATGGCAAAGGTGCTCGCGATGGCCATGCCAATGCCCTGCGCTGCGCCGGTCACGACCGCCACCCGCTTCTCAAGCAATTTCATAGATGTGCCTCCCGATTCGTTGCCAGGCGGATCAAGAGATCAAGATGTCCTTCCTGCACGACCTCTCCCTTCTGATTGAGCAACGAGAACTTGCGATCGATGATGCCACGATCGCCTGAGTTGGTCAGGCGCTTTGATACGATCTCCATGACGAAGTGCAGCGTATCACCCACAAAAATTGGTGCCTTGAACTGCCAGTCCCGAATCCCGATCATCGCAATGGCCGAGCCATGAAAGATCCCCATGCGATCCATCAATCCGGTCAGCAGGGCGATGCCAAGTATGCCGTAGACCACTCGTTGTCCATAGTAGGTCTGCTGCGCAAGCTCTTTGTCTGTGTGGATAGGATTCCAATCCCCAGACAGCATCGCAAAGTGGACCAGATCGGTTTCCGTTACCGTGCGGGCAGGGCTGGTAAAGGTCTGCCCGACGGAAAGGTCTTCATAGTACAATGCCACAGACCCATTCTCCTTTCCAAAGCTGTTGCTCCCTTTAGGAGGAAAGCATTTCGACCACGGTGGCGATGCCTTGGCCGACCCCCATGCACATGGTGGCCAGTCCATAGCGTCCTCCACGGCGGCGCAACTCGTAGAGCAGCGTCCCCAGAATGCGTGCTCCAGAGGCACCCAATGGATGACCGAGGGCGATCGCGCCACCGTTGACGTTGAGCTTGTCCTGATCGATCTCCAGTTCCCGCACGCACTGGAGCACTTGCGCTGCAAAGGCTTCGTTGAGCTCAATTAGATCCATATCGGCGATGCTCAGCCCGGCACGTGCAAGGGCCTTCCTGCTCGCTGGAATCGGCCCCAGTCCCATGTAGGCCGGGTCTACTCCCGCCACCGCCGTCGAGACAATACGCGCCCATGGCTTGATGAAGAGCTGCCGTGCCCGCTCTGCGGACGTAAGCACCAGAGCCGCAGCCCCATCATTGATGCCTGCCGAGTTGCCGGCGGTGACGGTCCCGTCCTTGCGAAACACTGGCTTGAGCTTGCTCAGGGCTTCCAGCGTCGTATCGGGGCGTGGATGCTCGTCACGGGAAACGATGATGGGTTCCCCTTTCTTCTGTGGCACCGGCACGGCGACGATCTCTTCGGCAAAGCGGCCCGACTCAATGGCGGCGACTGCACGTTGCTGGCTACGCAGAGCGAAGGCATCCTGGTCGGAGCGGCTGACCCCGTACATACTTGCCACGTTCTCTGCTGTCTCCCCCATGCTATAGGGCGGGTGCATTTCTGCTAGCCGCGGATTGACGAAACGCCAGCCGAGCGTCGTGTCGTACAGCGTGAGATCGCCACGCGGAAAGGTGGTTTCGACCTTCCCCATGACGAAGGGAGCGCGGGTCATGCTCTCGACACCACCGGCCACGAACACGTCTCCGGCTCCGAAGACAATGGCTTGCGCTGCCGAGTTCACCGCCTGCAGGCTTGAACCACAGAGGCGGTTCACGGTCTGGCCGCCAACTTCGATGGGCAACCCCGCCAGCAAGACGGCCATGCGGGCCACGTTCCGGTTATCTTCACCGGCCTGATTGGCGCAGCCCAGAATCACGTCTTCGATCTCATGAGGGTCAATCCCTGCACGCTTGACCGCCTTCCGAATGACCAGGGCTGCCAGGTCATCGGGACGGACGTCTTTTAGGATGCCGTTATAGCGGCCAAAGGGCGTGCGAACCGCCGCGAGAATTACTGCCTCCCGTGTCATTTCTCTCTCCTCTCTCCAGGCTACCTGGTCACACTATCTCAGTTCTAGCAGGGCTTTGCGCTCGGCAGCCGTCTCGATGACCTGTTGGTTTTTGACAATCTCGACCAGCTTTTTGCGTCCCTTGGGGCTGCCAATCATCAGGACACCGACGAGCTTGTTCTCACGAAAGAACAGTTTGCGGTAGTTCTCATTCCCTTTCTCACCGGGTTCACGACGAGCGATAGACTCCAGTTCAGGATTATTCGACTCGGCCGTGCCGATGACGGCAATATTCGCATCGAACAGCGGACTGGTGTAGGTAGGAACATCCATATAGGCTTGATGACCTCCGGCCATATTTGTCCCAGCGGTCCGTCCGTGGGCCATGGCATTGTCCCAGGTCCCCATGGTGTGATGGGAGCCAATCGTCGCATCAAAGAATTCGGCCACATCGCCCGCCGCATACACCCCGGGCACGTTGGTCTCTAGATAGTCGTTGACCACGACGCCGGTACGGGTCTGGACGGGTGTGTTCGTCAGAATCTGTGTGTTCAGCGTGATCCCGAGGCCAACACCAATGATATCCGCCTGGATGTGGCGTCCTTTCTTCGTCTTCACATAGCTGGGAACTCCGTTCTGAGGGATCACAGCCTCAATTTCATCGCCATGAATGACCTCGACGCCAAATTTCTTCGCGATGGTATCGACAACGTCGCCACCCTCGGGATCGAGTGCATTCCGCAGCCAATAGGGGCCACGCATGATCCAGGTCGTGTCGAGTTTGCGGACGGCGAATCCATCGCAGAGCTCATAGGAGATGAAGCTGCCGCCATAGGCGACCGCCGTGCGTGACTCACGCAGACGAGCGATGATGGTTCTGGTATCATCCAGGGTGACAAAGTTGTAGATATGTTTGGTCCCTTCTGCTCCTGGCACCCGCAAGGGGTTCGCCCAACCACCAGTGGCTATCAACAAGGCATCATACGGGAGCTGCTGTCCTCTCTCGGTCACGACGACGCGCTCGTCGGTGTTGACGCTGGTGACCATTGTTTCAGTGATGATCCCTATACCGCGCTGCTCGTGCCAGGGGAAGTCGCGTATCATGACTTTCTGCTCCGTGAGGACGCCTTGCAGAAAACGCGGCAAGGAGACACGATTGTAGAGCGGATAGGGCTCGTTCGTGAGCAGATGAATGCTGCACGTCGCATCCTGCTTGCGCAAGGTTTCGGCAGCGGTCGTCCCTGCAACCCCGTTGCCGATAATCACATAGCGTTTGCTGTGTACTGTCAAATGGGGCCTCCTTATCTTCCCTTCTATGCTCTTCACCTTAGCGGAGGCTGACCCACACCGTTTTGGTCTGCGTGTAGGCATCCAGCACGGCGTGGCCCATTTCTCGTCCATAGCCACTTTGTTTGTAGCCGCCGAAAGGGGCAGCCGCGTCAAACTGGTTGTACGTATTGACCCAGATCACGCCGGCTTTTAGGATTGCCACCATTTTATGCACCTTTTTCACATCGCTCGTCCAGATCCCTGCCGCCAGGCCATAGATCGACATATTGGCACGAGCAGCCACCCCCTCGACCTCCTCAAACGGCAAGGCCACGACCACCGGGCCAAAGATCTCCTCGCGAGCAATGGTCATGTCGTCACGCACGGAATCGAAGATGGTGGGTTGTACAAAGTATCCCTGTGCCAGGTCACCGCCGGCTCGTTCACCACCCGTCGTCGGTGTTGCCCCTTCGCGCTTACCCGTCTCGATATAGCCTGTCACGCGCTCGAGTTGTTCCTGTGAGATCACGGGGCCCATTTCGGTGGTGGGGTCAATGCCCTGCCCCAGTTTCATCTTGCTGGCAGCCTTCGTCAGTCCGCTCACCACCTGGTCGTAGACGGATGTGTGGACGAAGAGTCGGCTACCGGCCGTGCAGACCTGACCCTGGTTAAAGAAGATCGCGTTGAGTGCCCCGCGTATCGCGTATTTCATATCGGCATCGGGAAAGATAATGTTGGGTGACTTGCCGCCCAGTTCCAGAGTCACCTTCTTCAGATTGCCCGCGCTGGCCTGCAGAATCTTCTTGCCCACCTCCGTTGAGCCGGTGAAGGCGATTTTGTCGACATCAGGGTGAGCAGCCAGTGCAGCACCCGCCGTTTCCCCAAAACCTGGTACGATATTGACCACGCCATCGGGGAAGCCAGCCTCGCAGATCAGTTCGCCCAGGCGCAGGGCCGTGAGGGGCGTTTGCTCCGCCGGTTTGAGGATGACCGTATTGCCACAGGCCAGAGCGGGGGCGAGTTTCCAACCCGCCATCTGCATGGGGAAGTTCCAGGGGATAATCTGGCCCACGACACCGACTGGTTCGCGCAACGTATAGGTGAACATGTTCGGAATGGAGACGGGAATAGTTTCTCCCTCCAATTTCGTGGCCCAGCCCGCAAAATAGCGGAAGTGGTCGGCGGTCAGCGGCACATCGCCTCCCCGCGAATATTTGATGGGCTTGCCATTGTCCAGCGTCTCGAGCTCGGCCAATTCCTCGGCGTGCTGCTCGATCAGATCGGCAAGCTTCCAGAGCAAGCGACCACGCTGTGAAGGCGTGAGTTTGGGCCAGGGACCGCTCTCAAACGCTTTCCGAGCCGCGACTACTGCGCGGTTGATATCCTCACGCTCGCCCTCGGCAACCTTGGCCAGCACTTCGCCGGTGGATGGGTTGATCGTGTCAAACTTCTTGCCGCTGGCTGAGTCGACCCACTGCCCCCCAATGAGCATCTTGATCGGCTGTTGTAAGAAGGCGCTCTGCACAGCGTCTGGTATCTTTCGGGACATGTGTATACACTCCTTGGTATCGTCTTTCTTTAAGGAACGACTCTCTCTCGTAAGGCGAAGCGTTGGATCTTGCCTGTCGCGGTCATGGGCAGTTCAGGAAGAAACTCGATCCAGCGCGGATACTTGATCCTGGGAATAGGTGTCACCGGTGGAGATCCAGTGACCCTGCATGGTGTCCCTGGTCTTCTCGTGCTTGTTCCAGAGGAATGACGAAGAGAGAGATGCTCATCATTCCCCCCAACGCCGGTCAAGGCTTGACACAGCTGTGTGCAAAGCCTCTCTAGCGTGCCTTGAAACTGGCGGTGCGCTTCTCGATGTAGGCAGCGATGCCCTCTTTGGCATCTTCACTCTGGAACAAGAGTTGTTGGAGTTCACGCTCGATGGCCAGGCTCTCGGAGAACGGAACTTCCGCGCCGGACTGCACTGAGCGCTTGATACGTCCGACAGCCTTTGCGGCTTTATTGGGCGGACAGAAGGACTTCGCGTAGTTCATCACCTCGTCCCAGTAGTGCTCCGGCTCGTAGATGTAGTTAATCAGGCCGAGATTCTGCGCCTCTTCAAAGCTGATCAGCTTGCCCTCGGTCATCAGTTCGATGGCCTTGTTCTTAGGCAAGGCACGCGCCAGGCGCTGGGTGCCACCGGTTCCAGGAAGCACACCGAGGTTGACCTCGGGCAAGCCAACCTTGCCCGCCCCCCGGCGCGCGATGCGGATATCGCAGGTGAGGGCGATCTCTAAGCCGCCACCAACCGTATGTCCATTGAGCGCGGCAATGACCAGTTTTGGTGTCTGCTCCAATCGCGTCAATGTCTCGTTGGCATGCAGGCAGAAATAGTACTTGAAACCAGGCGTGACGGCGTTGAGCATGCTAATCTCTGCACCTGCGCTGAAGAACTTGTCGCCAGCCCCGCGCAGCAGGAGCACATGCACGTTGTCATCGAAACGCGCCTGTAAGATAGCCTCGTCGAGTTGACGAATCATCTCGTAGCTATACGTGTTCGCGGGAGGGTTGGTGAGCTCGATGACAGCAACGCCATCGGTGGTCGTGTAGTTGACCAGGGTCTTTTCTGTTGTTGTGGTCATGATGAATCTTCCTTTCAAGAGTACCCCTTCCAGGGATCCGCATTACATTGAGCAGGTGGCTCCATGCGCCACCCTGACATCGCCGAGCACATCATCATCCTTGATATGCTCAAAAGGAGTATGACAGGTGTTGCAATAATACTGCACGGTCAGCAATTGCTGGCCGAACAGCGAAAAGCATTCAGTGTCGGTTGAATGACAATATGGGCAGGTGACTTCTCTCTTTGAGGTTGCCTTGTCAAGATGAGGAACCATAGCGATTACTCCAACCTTCTTCCCACGGCATCCCACTTCTCCCATGGAAGCGGCTGCGTCAACTCCCATTGCTTCGTCGTCGCATTGAAGGAGACTGGAACCTCGATCTCCACACTTCTCAGAGTCGGCATTATTTTTTGCAGGTAACGACTGTGCAGCTCATCCGGAGTCGCATCGATACTTCCTTCGCGGTACAACTGCTGCACCGTGAGATCGTCATGTGGGCCGAACCAGCAGAGCGTTTCGTTCCAGAGGCGATGGATGGAGTTAGTCAGGGCCTCGCGCACCGCTCCTCCTGCCCTGGCGAGGCGGCGTACCCAGCCCTCAGCATGCACCTGATGGATGCGCTCCTCCTGCACCACTTTCCGCGCTCGCTGGCCGAGTGGCTCGTAGCTGGAATGTTGTGCCGCCTCAAAAAACGTTGTTAACGCTGTATCCAGCAGGAAATTGGTAGCGACGAAGTCCGACCAGCCTACAAAGTCCTTGTCGAGAAAGGCGAGGTGGTAGTGCAAGGTGCGCGTCATCGGCTCGACCTGGTTCGGGTTGGCCTGACCCTGCGCAAAGTTCTCAAGCAGGGGGTACAGCGTGCGGGCATGCCCGAGTTCGTCCTGGGTCATCGCAGCGGCAGCAACGGCAGCTTCTAATGCCGGTGCGCCATTACTCCAGTGGGCGTACCGTCGCCCGATGGCCTGCTTGTTGTCCGCAAGTGATGAGAGAACAGCAAAGAGCGCCGCATTGTCTAGATGTGTACTGGTGGTCATACGCTGATCCTTTGTCGCATGCTCGTGGCATGCGAAATGAAACGGGGCAGAGCCCCAATTGAGTGCATACTACCGGCATACGGCGGATTAGCTTTCCAAACGACCCCTCAGGTACAGCCAGCGGACAAACGCTTGTCGCTTGTGCTCAGGAGTGGCCTCGTGATAGGCCCCACGCTGATAGAGCGCTTTGACTCTGAAGAGGCCAGCAATCTGCTCACGCGAAAAACCCACCTGCTCGAGCTGCCTATTACCTGCCTCCCAGGCAGGGTGGCCCGTTATAGTGGGGAACTGCTCTCGGAATTCCATGATCCTCCTCCTCCTGTGTCTGAGCCGACAGGTCGCTGGCTGTACGACTGCCAACGCACGCGCATCAAACTCAAGTAAGACTGCTAGAGATCTGTCTCATTGTAGATGTGCAATGGCGTTGTTAGCCTGACATCCTATCTATATAACGACACTACGATTCGATGACCGAAATAATGGTCTCACGTGGCACAATGACCATCTCTACCCAACTGAATTCATCATAAATGCTACGTGCATAGACCTTTGCCAGTTCAACGTCGTCGGCCATCACATTGCCGATTTCGTGCAGCGGCTCGTCATATTTGCGACGTGCGTAGACCTGCCAGACCGTGCTCTCATTCAACGACACGCGTCGTTGTGGCGTCCTGGTGACTGTGTGTCTCATGCTGATACCCCCCATGAGCGCAGCATTTCAATGCCCTCCTCGCTGAGCCGCGCCTTGGTCCAGACAGGGTCCCACACGATTTCGATACGCACCTCTTCGGCGCCAGGCTCTTGCAGCAAGCGGGTACGACTATCGTCCAGGATGAATTCCATCGCGGGACATCCCATAGCTGTGAAGGTGAGTTTGAGTTCGACGAGCCCCTCGTGTTCCTTGAGATCGACGATCAAACCCATATCCACGATGCTGATGGGAATTTCAGGGTCAGTCACGTCGCGCAGTGCATCCCATAAGGCCGGACACGACGCATCATGAGAGGGATGAGTTTGTAGGGATGGATACGCTGTTGCCATAACTATTGCTCCACTAAGCGCAGCATCTCACGCTTGCCACGCTGGATCATCCCGACGAACTCCTCGTTCTTGGGGCCGCGAGCCTTCCAGCGCTTCATCATCTCATCCCAGGTGCAGGGGCCGTCCCAGTGTTTCGCCTGCGCATCGAAATGGGCGGGGAAGGCACAGTCGATGGCGTATGTTCGCTGCTCCTGGTCATAGTGCGCAGGAACCTTGAGGCCGAGCTCCTCACAGAACGGCACAGCAGTCGCCAACCACAGTTGGCGCAGCTGATCGTTGCTCTTGCCCTTAAAGCCGTACTCAAGCTGCTCGCCATGTTTCTTTAAGTCGTCCGGCAGGCCAAACCACTCAACCGTGAGCAAGAACATCCAGTCCACCGCCTGTTGGAGCGCTTCATGACCGCTGGCCGCCTGGTTCAATTTGCGCGCGCCCTGTTCCCCATGACGCAGGTGGAACGTCTCTTCCTTGTCCACCTTGAGCAAAGCACGCTTCCAGGGGCCGAAGGTCGTGCTTTGGTAGACATCACTGAGCAAGATGTAGCCGGCCCGATCATAGAACGCGTTCGCCACGATCAGTTCGGCCCAGCTCTCCAAAGGGATATCGAAGGCATAGGGGTACTTAAAATCCCGCGGGTCACGCTCAAAGATCAAGTGTTCGGTGTCTACCCCCAGATCACGCATCAGGCGATACGCGATGTGCGCGTGCCCCAACTCGTCCTGAATGATGGACATGGCTGAGCCGAAGTTATTGAGGGTCGGCGCATGCACAGCGGCGTGGTAATAGGCAGGGGCACTGATCAGTTCGGTATCTGCTGAGACCGTCAGAATGCGCTTGATCCCTTCCAGGTACATCGGACTCATTTGCTCGACCGACTCGACGAGGTGCTGTTTACGGAGACGCTGGACCAGCGTCTCTTCGCTTTGCAGAGTGAGAGTGGTCATAGGTGTTGCTCCTTCATCAACGAGACTACGACATTTTGAACAACTGGTATAATAATATCTGGTAAAAACGAAAAAGTCAAGGCTTTTATCATATAAATTTTACTAATTGGTAGAAGACTGAAAACGATCTCTTTCTAAATCGCTTTGAGGTGCATGCTGATTCTGATAATTGGTTGCCTCATCTCATTCATTATTTTTACCACTTGATTAATTTTTTGACAAAATGCTTGACTTTCGGTTTCTTTTCGTGTTAATATTTATACGGTTGTTCAATAACGTGCTTGATCACATCGGCAGACGAGTGAATCGAGAGACCTGTGGATACCTTCATCGCCTCGCTGGATAAGGATTAGCCTAAGTAGAAAAGGGAAATATCACATGATCCAGGAACGGAAAGCGGTTCAGACACCCAAAGCACACAAGAAAGCAGACACAGGCAAGGGGAAGCGCGTACGCCTGACACAGCAAGCCATTGTGGCCGCAGCAGCCGAACTGTTTGCACGCAAGGGGTTCGGCGCAACCAGCCTCGACGACATCGCCGACACGCTCGGGGTGACCAAAGGCGCATTCTACTACCACGTCAAAAACAAAGAGGAGATTCTGCGTCTGATCTACCTGACGGTGCTGACAGTCAGTGAAGAGCCGCTCCGGCGCATTGTCGAATCTGACCTTCCACCTCCGGAAAAGTTACGCCGTGCAGTAGAGCACCATACCACCGTGGCGGCTGACCGCTCACCGGCCATGATGGTGTTTTACCGAGAACAGTCCTACCTGACCGGCCCATTTGCCAAAGAAATTACCCTGCGTAAGAAAGCCTACGAACGGCACTTCGAACAAATCATTCTGGAAGGTCAAGCGGCTGGCGTTTTCAAGCCTGACCTCGACCCGAAGATGGTTATTTTTGGTCTGCTCGGGATGTGCAACTGGCTTTCCCAATGGTACAAACCATCTGGCCGCTACACGCACCAGCAGATCGCTGAGATGTTCGTGGAAATGGTCGAACATGGCCTGGTTCCTTGCTCCTCGTATGACCCCTCACCGGCAGAGTAACCTGGACTTCCCCTCTTGACGGCTCATGCTACTGCTCAGGGGTTTCCAGCGTCACCTTGAAGGCCTGGTGTCGTGCTCCAGCTTATGTAATAATCAAACTGCCTCGTTGATCAAGAGTCTACTGGCCTCAAATGCCCTTTTCGCGCCACTTGCAGCGGCTCACGAGAAAAAAGAAGATAAAGCGAGGACACCTCGCGCTCCGGCAGAGGGACGCAGTCCCCCTGCACCCCCTGATGATAAGCTCGAACGGCTCTCACATAAGAGCCACGGGTAACGTAAACGTGAAGCATGTGCCTTGCCCCAGCTGGCTTTCCACATCGATGCGGCCGCCATGAGCGTGAACCAGTTGCTCAACGATCGCCAGGCCTAGCCCGGTGCCACCAGTCGCACGGCTGCGAGAGGGGTCTGCCCGGTAAAAGCGCTTGAAGAGATAGGGCAGGTGCGCGGCTTCAATGCCCACCCCGGTGTCTTGTACACGCACCTCCACCTCCTGCTGAAGAGCTCGTGCGCTCACCCGAACCTCTCCTTCTGGAGGCGTATGTTTGATTGCATTGCTCAGTAAATTGCGCAGGATCTGTCCCACGCGCTGCGGGTCTGCCTCGACCAACGGCAGGTCTGCAGGCACATCGACGTTCAGAGAGAGGTTCTTGCTTGCCGCTTGAAGGGACAGGCCGTTGACCGCGTTGTTGATGATATCCTCCAAGGCGATAGGTGCACATTGCAGGCGCAGTTGTCCCGCCTCGGCTAGTGTCAGATCCTGTAAATCTGTCACCAGGTGACTCAAGAGCACTGCTTCTTCATAGACTGAGGCAATGACTGCAGGACCTGGCTCGATAACCTGGTCTTGGAGCGCTTCCAGGTAGCCCCGAATATTGGTAAGCGGAGTTCGTAGCTCATGGGCTACATCGCTCACCAGGTTGCGACGCAGTTGCTCTGAACGCTCCAGGCTATCGGCCATGGTATTAAAGGCATGAGCCAGGTCACCAATCTCGTCCTTCGTTTTGATCTGCACACGCTGGCTCAAGTCACCTTGCTCCATGCGACTAGCGGCGAGGGTCAGCTCTCGCACTGGCTTGAGGATTGTGTTGGAAAGCACGAGTGTGAGCAGAAGTGCTACGATCCCGGCGACAATGACTGCCTCCAACAGTGAGCTATTCACCGAGGCAAGAAAGTTTTCCTCGGGAGGATGAGGTCCCAGTGCAAGCGGAACGGGACCAAAAGAGACGTTCCCGCTATCGGTCGAGATAATCCGCACTGCTGACCTGGGGGGTGGAGGAGGCAAGTCCGGAGCAGGTGAAGAACTTTCAGGGGAGATGTTCCCCGGGCTCTCCAGCGCGAAGAGCATTGAAAGTGTGAGGACTTGCCCGGTCAGTTGCCCTTTGGAGTCGGCAATGACATGCTGAGAGTGGTCAACCACGATAATGCGTGCTCCGGTCGTTTGCGCGGACTGCTCTACCAGGACTTGTACTTTCTTTGGGTCATGGGTCTGGCTATAGGTCGTCAGAATTTGTGAGATGAGTTGCTGATCGCTGGCTTGCTGGCGGTCGATATAGCTGTGAAATGCCCCTGCGGTTGTCTGACTGGCAAACACAGCCACCGCTCCGACAGCTACGAGCACAACGAGCATAAACATCACGAGCAATTGAACACGCAAACTAACTCTCATGGTCTTCTCTCCTCAACTTATAGCCGACTCCATAGACCGTTTGCAGGTATACCGGCTGGTCGGGTTGCGGTTCGATCTTCTTGCGTAAGTTCATCAAGTGGACATCGATCGTGCGCTCAAGACCTTCATATTCCATCCCAAAGACCCGGTTCACCAGTTCTGATCGGCTAAAAGCTCTCCCCGGTTCCTTTGCCAACGTCTCCAGCAACTTGAACTCCTTGGGCGTTAAATGGATTGTCTCCCCTCTGAGCCTGGCTTCGTGAGCCACGAAATCTACCACGAGATCACCCAGATGGAGTTCTGGCTGGTGATCTTCCACCTCTTGCTGACCCACTCGCCGCAACACCACCCGCACGCGTGCAACCAACTCTCTGGGGCTGAAGGGCTTGGTCACATAGTCATCGGCTCCCAGGTCCAGGCCGAGCAGTTTCTCCGCTTCGGTCGATCGTGCGGTCAGCATAATGATAGGAATGGATACCTCGGAGCGGAGCATACGACAGACGGTGGGGCCGTCGATCCCCGGCAACATCCAGTCAAGAATGATCAGGTTCGGGTTTTTCTGCCTGGTGATGGTCAACGCTTCCTGGCCATCATAGGCGACCAGTACCTGGTAGTGCTCTTTCTCCAGGTATAGACGGATCAGATCGACCGTTTTTTTGTCATCATCGACAATCAAGATTTTTCGCTGCATATTTCCCTGCTCCAATTGGAGTAGCCCACGATAAATCGGGGCTCTACTGTAGAATGCGGAGACCCTGCCTGGGGGGCAGGTAATATCCAGCATGTCTTTGCTATGAGTATACGCCAAAACTATGAAGTTTTTATGAAGATGCTGGTAATTGGCAGGCACACAAAAAAGCTAACAGAGTCTTGACAGGTTCTTCATCGGATCTTCATACCTCTCCTGCTACACTTGGAAGTGTCGATAGGGGCTGTTCCAGAGCAATGGAGCTGAATGTGAGGATGGGTATGAGGAGAAAAAACAGGCTTTGCATTCCTGAAAATCGAAAAAACAGGCTCATCATATCTTATGAAAGAGGTTTTTCTTGAACGCTATAGATGAAACTCGTGTAATCTGCTTACCAGGGAAAAAAGATACTCCTACTCAATACTGGAGCAAGGTACTTGGACAATTGCTGCGCTTTGGGCTGGTCGGGGGGCTCAATACAGCCCTTGACCTGCTGATCTTGAATGGTTTGCTGTGGCTATTTCCCACACAGGATTCGCTGCTCCTGCTTGTCTACAATTCCTTTGCTTACGCAATAGGCGGCCTCAATAGTTTCTTCTTGAATAAGTATTGGACCTTTGGGCGCAAACAAAAAACAAGCAGGAGCGAACTGCTGCGCTTCTCAGTGACGACCTTGTCCGGGATTGCATGTAACGATGCCATCATCTGGCTTGTCAGCAATTTCTTTCACCCACTCATTGCCAACGCGACCTTGTGGGCTAACGCCTCCAAAGTCATTGCCATCTGTGGGACAGTACTCATCTCGTACCTGGGTATGCGCCTGTGGGTCTTTGTTCGACAACCACAAGAGGAGAAAGCCATGGAACAATCATTCTTTCAGGAACGTATCGGTTCATCCGCTGAAAATACACAGTTCTCATCAGTTCAGCACGAGGGAGCATTCGTTGAGCGTGGGCAGAAGCACATGGATAGGTATGCCAGCAGACGTAGAGCCCCGATTTATCGTGGGCTCTCTGTCATCCTGCCAGCTCACAATGAAGAGCAAATCATTGCCAGCACCGTCTCCAGTGTTCTTGAGACGCTGGATGGCTGGATGAAGGACTTTGAGGTCATTGTGGTCGATGATGGCAGCACAGACCAGACGGGGAGCATTATAGCCTCGATTGCTGAGAGAGACGCACGGGTTCGTCTCGTCACGCATGAAGTCAACCAGGGCTATGGAGCAGCCCTGGTAAGCGGCTTTCGCGCTGCAAGCAAGGAACTCAGCTTTTTTATGGATTCCGATGGACAATTCGACATTCGTGATCTGAAAGGATTTTTTTCCTTCATTGATGAGTACGATGCGGTCATCGGCTATCGCATAGACCGCCAGGACACCTGGATGCGCAAGCTCAACGCCTGGGGCTGGAAACAGCTGATCGGACTCGTCCTGGATGTCCACGTACGTGATATCGACTGTGCTTTTAAGCTCTTACATACAGAGTTCCTGCATGAGCATCCACTGGAGACCCATGGAGCCATGATTAACGCAGAACTGCTCTACAAACTCATGCAAAGCGGGGGAACATACCGAGAAATCGGTGTGCATCACCTGCCGCGTCTGAGCGGACGCGCTACAGGCGCTAAACCTGCAGTAATCATCCGGGCATTCCGTGAACTCTTCGTTTTTGCTCACAATAGCAGGGTTGCAAGGAACGCAGCTCTGTGGCAGGGCGTAGGATGACCCCACTTTCCCTTTCCCACGTGGAGGTGGCAGAAAAGGACTTTTAACTTGAACTCGAAAAAAACCTGGATCAAGTTCCAGGTGAACAAGGAGAATAGATATGGCTACTTTCATAGACACAACGACTCAAGCACCATCTGGGCCTCTTACCCATTCCAATACGCCCACGCAGTCCCGATGGTGGCATCGACTGGCTTTAGTTGGGGTAATGCTCATCTCATTATTCATGAACTTCTACCAACTGGGACAGAATGGCTTCGGCAACCTTTACTATGCCGCCGGGGTCAGGAGTATGCTGGACAACCTGCATAATTTCTTCTTTGTCTCCTTTGATCCAGGAGGCTTCGTAACACTCGACAAGCCTCCCCTGGGCTTCTGGCTGCAGGTGGTCAGCGCCAAATTCTTTGGTTTCACGCCTTTCAGCATGTTTTTACCCCAGGCGCTGGCCGGTGTGCTCTCGGTGTTGCTGCTCTATCACCTGGTGCGACGCCATTTCGGTGTGGCGGCTGGCCTGCTGGCAGCCCTGGCCCTGGCCATTAGCCCGATCAGCGTGTTGACCAACCGCAACAATACGATTGATAGCACGCTGGTGCTTGTCATGCTGCTGGGAGCCTGGACCGTGATGCGGGCCGCGGAGACGGGCAAGTTGCGCTGGCTGCTACTCACCGCCGCGCTGGTCGGGCTCGGTTTTAATATCAAAATGCTCGAAGCCTACCTCGTCGTACCTGCGTATGGCCTGTTATACCTGCTGGCCGCGCCCAGGCGGATCTGGGTGCGCATCGGGCAACTGGCGCTGGCGGCACTGCTCATGCTGACCATCTCGCTCTCCTGGGCAGTCGCGGTAGACCTGACCCCGGCCGCGAGCCGGCCCTACGTCGGTTCGAGCCAGAACAACTCGGAGGTTAGCCTGGCTCTCGGCTACAACGGCGTCCAGCGCCTCCTGGGACAATTCGGCTTTGGTGGCAGGAACTCTGGCAGTGCGAATGGGAACACGACCAGGCCATTCCCGCCTGCTGGCACAGGCGGAGGTACAGTCACTGGAGACTTCCCGCGGCCAGGGTCAGGCGGCAGTGGTCAACCACCACAGGGCATGGGAGGTAATGGCGGCGGTATGTTTAATACAGGCAATCCCGGTCTGTTGCGGCTTTTCAACGAGCCTTTGGGCGGGCAAATCGTGTGGCTCTTGCCGATGGCACTTCTGGGAATGCTCGCTCTTGCCTGGCAGCGCCGCCCGCGCTTCCGCGAGGATAAACAGCAACAATCGCTGATCTTGTGGGGCACCTGGCTGCTGACCATGGCTGTCTTCTTCAGCGTTGCGAGCTTCTTCCACCAGTACTACCTGTCAACGCTCGCTCCGGCCATTTGCGCCCTCTTCGGCATCGGCGTTGTCGTGATGTGGCAGGATTACCGGCGCTCCTCCCACAATAAATCGGGGAGCTACAAGCGCGGCTGGCTGCTGCCCCTGGCACTCCTGCTGACCGCCCTTGAGCAGATTCACATTGTTGTAAGCGATCCAACCTGGGGGACATGGCTGATCCCGCTGATCGCCATTCCGTGCACGCTCGTGGCAATGGTCCTGTTCGCGGCTCGTTTGATCCCGCATCTCCAGCTAAACACGCGCGTCCTGGTGACAGCGCTCTGTCTCGGTCTTCTGGCGCTGGTGCTCACCTCAGCAGTGTGGTCGGTGATCCCAGTGCTGGCGAACGAGGCGTCGGGCTTACCGGTTGCCGGACCAAGCGGGCAATCCTTTGGCGGCCCGGGAGGAGGAAGCGGTACAGTCGATAGCAAGCTGATCAGCTACCTGGAAGCGCACCGAGACGGCGCGAAGTACCTGGTCGCCACTGCCAGTTCGAACGAGGCCGATTCGATCATCCTGGCGACCAATCAGCCGGTCATGGCGCTGGGTGGCTTTAGCGGCAGCGATCCCATCTTAACGACTGCTCAGCTAGCAGCGCTGGTAAAGAATGGGACGGTGCGGTTCTTCCTGCTCAACTCCGGTAGGGGTTTCGGTGGTGGTCCAGGCGGCCAGAGCGCGCTGACCACCTGGGTAAAGCAGCACTGCACAATCGTGCCGGCGAGCCAATGGCAGTCAGCCTCGACTGCCACGATAAATTGGGCAGCTACCGGCAGAACATTCGGCCCGTTTGGCGCAAATCAGTTGTATGTCTGTACGACAAGCAAATGAAGATTGGAGACTAGAATGGAAACGAATCCATATGAATACAACGGAACAGTTCCGTGGATACCACAACAGAATCAACGTTATGAAAGTAACTATGTCACAGCACATACCGGTCAGCAGCGGCCAGCAGTTCTACAGAATCAGAAGCTGCAACAAAGAAGTGTGGATCAGAAACCCAAACCACCGAAGCCTATGCCGAAAGCGCGAGCATTGGCTCTGGCCCGCACATTCAAGAAATGGCTTGTGATCGCATCTCTCGTCAGCTTCGGCACGTTTAGCGGGCTTGTAGCATTTCATCAGGTCGGTACCGCAGCCACCCAGACATCATCCGCATCTTCTCAGAAGACGCCAACGACAACTGCTCAGAAGACTTCGACGACAACTGCATCTTCTCAGAACGGTAGTAGCTTCTTAAACCAACAAGGAGGAAATAATTTTGGATCAAGTAACTCTTCACAGGGATCCAACAGCGGATCCAGCAACTCTTCGCAAGCACCCGTCAGCGGGTCCCACACCTCCTGACTATACAACTCCTGCGGGCATGCGTCGTGAGGAGTTCTGGGCAATGGGAACGACGATTTCCCTCCTTCTGCCTGAAAACCAGGCAGAGTTGGGAGTGCAGATCGTGCGCACGCTCTTCAGCGAATGGGAACAGACCTTGAGCCGCTTCTTACCAGAAAGCGAGTTGTCGAGGCTGAATCGGCAAGCAGGATCATCCACTGCCGTCAGTGACCTGCTCTATCATGTCCTGGCAACGGCCCTGACAGCAGCCCAGGCCACGCAGGGAGTGTACGATCCCGCCATGCTGGACCAGTTGGTGCAGCTAGGCTATGACCGCTCCTTCGATGACCTTCCGGCTGTGCGTTCCCCCTTCCTCTTTCCCGGAGAGCCGGGAGGAGGATGGCGTGGCATTCGTGTGAATCCGCTCTCTCAGTACGTGATCCTCCCTGCCGGCATCAAACTTGATTTCGGAGGCATCGCGAAAGGTATGGCGGTCGATGCTGCTCTGGAGCAGCTGCATCTGAGCGGGGTGAACTCTGCCCTGGTCAATGCGGGAGGTGACCTTGCCGTCCTGGGACTCCCTCCTGCGGCGGAACACTGGCAGATCGCCGTGCCAGGATGGGAGCGATTCTGGACAATTCCGCTGCGTCAGGGCGCCGTCGCGACCTCGGGCGTTGCGCACCGCCACTGGTGGCAAGGGCAGACGCTCCGGCATCACCTGCTCGATCCGCGCACAGGTCTACCGGCACAGAGCGACCTCTGGTCGGTTACGGTCGTGACAGATAGGTGTGAGCAGGCCGAGGTGGCAGCGAAAGTTGCGTTCATACTCGGTTCCCAGCAGGGAGCAGACTTCCTGCGGAGGCACCGGATCGCGGGCTTGCTCGTACGCGAGGATGGTACGTGGGAGACGGTAGAGCCGTGGCCCGCAAGGGCGGAGGCACGGACGGACGCAAGGTCCCCCTCGCCTCTTTTCCCTACCCCCGTCCCTACAGTCTCATTTCCTGCCCCTACGGAGGAGAAACGATGAACATCTGGCAAACAGTAACCTGGGATGTGGCGCGGGCAGGCGGGTTTACCGCCTACGTGTTACTTACTCTGGCAGTGGTCGTGGGACTGATGCTTTCGACGAAGGTACAATCGCCCAGCCGTTGGCCCCGCTTGCTCAATAGCGAACTGCATAACTTTCTGACCCTGCTCAGCGCGATCTTTATGGTTGTGCATGTCCTGGCGGTATGGGTGGATCCTTTTACCCATTTCGGGTGGAACGAGGTCTTCATTCCGCTCGCAAGTCATTACCGTCCGGTGTGGATGGCACTTGGCATTGTAGCGTTGTACCTCGGCATCGCCATCGGCATCAGCACCTGGCTGCGCCCGCGCATTGGCTACACCTGGTGGCGGCGGCTGCATGTCCTGACGCTGGGCATCTATGCTCTCGTGACCGTTCATGGGATCGGCACCGGCAGTGACACGCATACCTGGTGGGGACTGGGTATCTACCTTGTCAGTGTCGCCCTGGTGGCACCGCTCTTCTTTCGGCGGCTGTTCGCCCCAGCAGACAAGCGCAAGCACACGCCTGCACAGCCTCCCGCTCGCAGGGCTGATGCTGCTACTCCTAGGCGTTCTCGCTCTCTGGACGGTGCTGGGGTGGTTTAGATCATTTTGTCGTTCGTACCTGCAAGTTGTCACGACTGCTCAAGCTGACCGGTAAAGTACAGTCTTCACTGCCACTGAGCAGGCTGCGGCTGTCAGGCGTGAAGGCGATATCGTATGAACAGCATACGTCACACTCCCTTTGAGCGACCGGCAACCGAAAGTCTGCTCACTTCAGGCACAATCGCTGTGGTCAACACCTCGAAAGGTTCCAGATCACTCACATTCGCCAGATAGAAGATCGCATGGTCCACCCCATGTGCTGCCAGCAGCGTAAAGTACTCGATGGCAGCCTCCGGCGTCA
>WNFA01001255.1_pt1 | contig 20595 bp, 15 predicted proteins | sample 5400481 | NCBI WGS metagenome assembly WNFA01 (sample SAMN13153340, study PRJNA577476) | soil metagenome | isolation source: 120 cm saprolite under Douglas fir tree site 2 hole 1 replicate 2 | place: USA:California | collected 2015-04-18
CGTGACCGGGCATTGCTCGACTATTGGTAAATGACGCGAAAAGTGGTCCACGACCTACTACACAGTTCTGCGAGAACGGGGAGAGAACTGGGACGCCAGACTTCCCATGCGAAAGCCGGGAGCAGTGGGAGGAGCACGCTGCGTTTATGGACGCGCTCGCAGACGACGGATTCGTCATCCTGGGCGGCCCACTTGGTGATGGAGAGGAGGAGTTCCTGCTCATTATTGCTGCCGAAAGTGAGCAAGCCATCGAGGTCCTGCTCGCGGACGATCCTTGGACGCCTCTGCGGTTGTTGCGCACGGCATCGGTCGAGCGCTGGGAAATCCTTCTGGGTGTGTTAGCAAGTAGCGAGCAACCTCACGGCTGCAAAGCTCGTTGCGCATCGCGTGGGCGTATAGTACTCGTGGACATCGACTAACGAATATGGAGCGTGATCTCTGGCGAATTCCCCTCTGGGAAATGGATTGGATTGCAGAGAAGGTCCGCTGATACAATGGACCAGCGTTCAATCACCGCCTCCTCGAGACGAATAATGGCACAAGGCGCCTACGGTAGACACCTGCAAAAAGAGTACGATAGGAGAAGTTTTGTTCTTTCTTCCATGCTATACTGTTCCCTGTCGCGTACAGACATCTGACGCATGAACGAGTGGAGAGGTGCGTGACTCATCAGAAGCATGGACTCTCTTCTGACTCGACAAAGAAAGAAGAGGTGTAAACAATGATTCACAAGATCGAAGCGATGGTCTTGTTCGTCCAAGACCTGGCCGGATGTACAGCGTTTTATCGGGACACGTTCAAACTTCAGTATAAAGGGAGCGATGCCGATTCTGCCAGTTTCCTTCTGGAAGATGGGTTGTACTTGATCTTGCTCTCGCCCTCAGGTGCCGCAGACCTACTAGGTACGGAGGTCAATGAACTGAAGATCGAGGGAGGGCCACGGGGGCTTCTGGCCGCTGGTGTCGCGGATGTCGATGCCGCATACGAGGAACTCAAAGCGAAGGGCGTCACGTTTTGTCAGACCCCCAACCGACCAGCGCTGGGGGTTACGCACGGCGCACTTTGCCGATCCAGAAGGCACCCTCTGGGAGATCAACCAGTCCATTAGAACGAAGCCAGAGGGATAGATGAAGCCATTCTGGCCGCGTTCTTTGACCATCACGGCAAGGTTTCGCAGACACCCGAAATCTTGCAGGTTGTGTGCGCATGAACGGAGGTAGCAGCACATGGAATGCGATCTTGGAGATATCGCGATCTACTATGAAACCTACGGCACCGGCCGGCCCATCGTGATGTTGCCTGGGCGACCGAGCGATCACCGCGTCATGCTACGGTTCATGGAACCCCTCTTCGCGCAGCGGGACGGCTGGCTGCGCCTCTATCCTGACTTGCCCGGCACAGGGCGCACCCCGAGCGTGGACCGTCTGGCCACGCATGATCAGATGCTCGACGCTGTGTTGGCGTTCATTGACACGGTCATCCCCGGTCAACGCTTCGTGCTGGCCGGCCTGTCCTATGGGGGGTACCTGGCTCGTGGCGTGCTCTACCACAGAGCAGCCTCGATCGATGGCCTGCTGCTCTGTGCGCCGCAGGTGAAGGCGGACCCCGCACAGGCCCATCTCCCACTCAGAACCACGCTGGTGGAAGACCCGAGGCTGGCGGCCGAGCTCGGGCCGATCGCTGGCCTCATCGTAGTGCAGAGCCCCACGGTGGTCGAGGCGGTACGCGACTTGCTAGCGGAGGTCCAGCTAGCCGACCACCCCTTCAACGAGCGGCTGGAGGCGGCCGACCCCTTTTCCTTTGACGTGGATACCCTGCCCGCCCCCTTTGGTGCCCCCACGCTCATGCTGACCGCACGACAAGACCACCTCTGTGGCTACCGCGACGCCTGGGATCTGCTGGACAACTACCCCAGAGCGACATTCGCCGTGCAGGATCGGGCCGGACATTTTGTGAATATCGAACAGGATGTGCTGTGCCAGGCCCTCATGCGCGAGTGGCTGGATCGGGTGGAGGAATGGGCCACAGATCTCGACCGCCCACGGCTCTCGTGACACCACATGTCGCATCATGGGCGTGGTCGCGCGGGCACGGAGCAAGCGTTGTGGCACGCCCAGACGAGGTGCCGCAGTGGGCCAGACACACAAAACTCCAAATTTACAGCCAGGAGATCGAACAGGACGGTATTCAACTCCGCTTCTTCGAGAATCTTGATCACCAGTTGGCTCTGGCTTTTCCTGGCGCAAGCCTTTTCTCAGACGCCCTCCTTCCACCCCCGCGGTTCCAGGAGAGGCGTGTGCAAAAAAATGAACCGCGCCCAGGTACCAGTGTCAGAAAAAGAATCCATAGGAGAAGAGTGGAAGAACTCCCTCTCCCATGCACGTGGAACAACCACATGCAGCGCTAAAGGCCTGATGAATTGAGCGTGATATGCATAAATTTCACACCTTTGAACACCGTCTCAGCTGGTTCTACACCTGCGTCAACCGCAAGGAAAGGGAAAATCCAAAAAAATACGGCGCAAACGCGCCACAGTTGCGCGCTATTCGATGCTATATCGATTTTTATGTAATGCTATGCAACGAGCAAGGGAAAAATCCAAAAAAATACGGCGCAAACGCTCCACAGTTGCGCCATATCTCTCTTTGTAATCGCTGATGGCTTCGAAATGCTATTTTTCCACTTTTTTTGGTCGAAGGAAGAATGCAAGCGATGTAGCATTTAAATATCTGGCATTTCGGGGAGTTATAAGTGCTACTGACTACGCATAGTATTCATCATGTGTTACAATACACCACATGTTTGAAAGAGGCACTATGAGGAAGCGCCTGGAGAGGGCGAGCATATGAATGATGTTAACCAGCAGAGCAGAAACATAATAGATATCCAGGAGGAGCATACTGTTCCCGACAACCCAACTACAGCTACTGCTGAACGTCTCTCGTCTGTCTTTAATCTCACCGATCGCCTGGCAATTTTCACCTACCTGGTCAATTCCAATCGTATACGCTGGTATCGTGTGATTATGCGCTTTTTCTTCCAATGCCACCGCGAGCTGTATCGTTATCAACTCACGGCCCAGGAGGTACGTGACGCGGTACGGGCTGCCCTTGATGCCGATTACACGCTTGAACAATGCCAGAACGATCTTGCAGCCCTCAAAGAATGGGGCAATGTAACCACGATCTACGACTCAAGCCGGGCTACCTCTATCGCCAGCTTCCTCTCCCCGGCCTTGCTCTATCAAGCAACACCTGAAGGCATCGCTATCGAGACTTTTCTCGATGAGCAGGCGCGTGCAAATATGGGCAAAGGGTCATTACGCCAGGGAGACTTGCCGCACCTGTGGAAATCATTGCAATTGCTCGATGAAGAACTGCGCATGCCTGCGACTGAACTCACACCTGCCTGGGGACGCGCGGTGACGGAAGAATGGCAACGAGCCTTTGAGATATGGAATACAATGGCGCGCGATGCCGCTCAATACCTTGCCAATATGATTCAAGCAGCGCAGCAAAGCCGCCCCGATCTCGAAGCATACCAGGCCTATAAAGCCGCGGTTGTGGCATATGTACATGGTTTTGCTCAAGCATTGACACAGTATAGCCGTCGCATACGCGTACTGCTTTCCGAGTGGAGCGAGACAGGCAAGAAAGAGCAGCTGATCAAGATCATTGCGCAGCATCTCGAACCACCCGCGCCGACTTTAGAGAACAGGTCCAGCGAGGCGGAGTTACTGCAAGAAGCGCGTAACCAGGTGGAAGCACTGATGAACTGGTTTACCCTGGGGAAGAATGCCGACTCCTTCCGCCGTAACGCTCTCGCCGAGGTGGATAAGGTTGTGCGGCGTGCGTCTGTACTGGCAGCCTCAGTTCGCCCAAATGCCAACTACGCCACAAACCTGAACCTGCTGGCTCACCAATTGTTACAGGCGAAAGATGGTGAGACGGCGCAGCAACTTTTCAGCCTGGCTTTTGCCAATCTTCTCCCCGTCCACCTGCCAGAAAGCCTGGCCGGTACGGCAAGTGCGACATATGATGCAAAAGACGGCAATGTGTGGCAGGAACCTCCTGGCGTCACACTGCGCCTGCGACCGATCAGCCGTGCAAATCGCGGGGAGCATCCCCTGGAAGACCCGGTGATTGATAACCGCACAATCATACGCAAGCTGGTTATCCAATACGAGGAAAAGCTGCAGCAAGAACGCCAGCGTTTTGCGCAGTTATTTGCTACAGCGTATCTTGATATCGGGTTGATCAGGCAACTCTCCGCCGAAGAGCGTGTCGCACTGCTGACAGTGATTGATAGCTGCCTGGGCGATGCACGCCGTCAATACCAGGCCCCGGATGGTTCACTGATTGTCTTAGTCAATCCCGACGAGCAAACATACACGGCTCTTCGCGCACCTGACGGGGTTTTACTCCTGCCGCGCTACTGCCTGGTGCGCGAGGACACGAAGGGGAGGTCAGCATAATGCAAGAGCATGAGATTCTGGCAACATCGACCGGCGTAGAAGCAGAATATCCAGAGCCATCATCGATAGCAGGTCGCAACAACCGCCTGGCAACATCGCGCCAGCGCACCTACACAGCCGAGCTGATGAAGGCGCACGTGGCACTGATGGAAAGGGAAGTTATTCTCTCAAAAGAAGTCGATCTATTCCGGCTGGTGCATCGCCATTATTACACCTTGCAGAGCTGGCACGATCAGAATACAGGGTGGCGTATTCAACGCAGCGCGACCGTTATGCGCCTGGTACGCCAACTCAGCGCGACCACGCCCGGTTATGTCTATGACCGCCTGAGGGAACCGAGAGATTTTGCCTGCCTGACCTGGATTCTGTGGTTTGCCGAAAGCCGCCAGCTTAGCGGGCGTGGCAATGAGCAGCAATTCTTACTCTCGCAACTGGCCGAACAGATTCAAGAGCAGTCGCTTTCAGGCGTTGAGGGTGAAACAGCCTTCGATTTTCGCAGACCGGCAGATCGTTACAGCATCCAACGCGCCTTGCAATACCTGGGGGACCTGGGAGGCCTGCAACTGGTAGATGGGCAGACGAAGGAATGGGTCGAGCAAGCAGCCGACGCCGACGTACTCTACGAGTTCACCGACGTGATACGTTCCCTTGTTTCAGCATTCAATCCGCAGTTGCTGGCGATGGTTGCAGCTCATCTCGGTGATGGGGGAAAGACGCTCCAACCCACGCGGCTACAGGAGATCACGGGAGATCTTTTCCCGTTCGCAGGTATCAGGCCGCTGGTGCGAGCATGGCGGGCGTTACTGCTCGGCCCCGTATTGCTCAGATACGATGATCCCGAGGCGTTTGCCGAACTGGTGGCACATGCCGACGAGGTAGCCAATGAACTGCTTGAAACGTTTGGCTGGCTCCTCGATGTAAAACGTGATTATGCCTGCATTGTGCGGGCCAGCGGCATGTCTTCAGGGCCGGTCACCGGCCTTACTCCATTTGGCACCAGTGACCAGATGGCTTTGCTCATGTGTACAGCGATGCGAGAGCAAGTCACCAGCGGCGCATGGCCCAGGCCCGACACCTACGGGTGCCTGCATGTTACAACCGAGGATATGAACGCATTGTTTTATACGCTGCGCGGGCGTTATGGCGAGAACTGGGGCAACGAAGCTCGCAGCAAAGGTTCGCGCAGCTTGTTAAACGATGTCTACAAAAAGATGCGCCAGGTTGGCTTGCTGCGTGGGCCTGATGATGCAGGGAACGTGCTGGTATTGCCCGCTGCTGCCCGTTATACCGCTGCCTATGAGAAAGCGGGGCAGGAGCAAAAACCGGCGGAAAAGAATAAATTAAAAACAATGACCATGGCGTTACCCGGATTGGAAGAATCAGAAGAAGGATAGCTGTAGCGGTCATTACGGAGAGGGGAAAAACAGATGCAATATACGCTCGATAGTTTTACGGAATGGTCTACCTCACAAAACGGTGCATCGGAGGAGACGCTGGACCATCGACTCGAGATGTTTGTCGAAGTGCTACAGGCCCAGGCAGGAGGGCCACGCGGTTATCGTCTACGTCGCATCATATTGACAAACTTCTGGCTCTACGGGCTGCAAGAATTCGAGATACCCCATGGACGACTTTTTCTAGCAGGGGAAAATGCTTCCGGCAAATCGACCGTTTTGACTGCAGCACTGCCTCTAGCCCTGGACGGCGATCTACGCCCTAATCGCCTCGACACCTTTGGCGGCCGCGAACGGCATATAGAGTACTACGTGCTTGGCGGCACCGAGTCGGCTACGCCCTATAGCCATGAGCGGCGCACCTCCTACATTGCACTGGAATTCGAGTGGTGCGACCCGGATAATCCCCCTTTCGCAGCGGAGCTGCGCCAGCGGTGGGAGAATGGAGAGCTTGAAAGGACGCGCTTTCTTACCATCGGCATCAGCCTGGCAGGCAACATCAACGCCAGTGACCGCATACGCCCTTTGCGTTTTTTGATTACCGATGGCTCGCGCCTGGGATATGATCTGCACACCGTCTATGAAACAGGCAGCAAGCACGACAGGCGCGCCTTCGACCACGCCCGCTTCAAACAGCAATTAGAGGGGCACGGGATCATTTGTGACACCCAGACCGAGTATGAACGCCAGGTTTCACGCTACCTGTTCGGTTTTGAGGATGTCAAGGATTTTCAGAAACTTATCAACCTATTGCTGGTATTACGCCGTCCAAACCTGAGCAGCGAATTGAGCTTTTCAAAGGTACATGAGTACCTCAAGCAATCGCTGCGTAAAATTTCCGGTGAGACAACCTCTCATGTGATAGGCACAATTGAGCGTATCGACACAATACAGGCGGAGAAAGAACGCATCCAGGAGGCCTATAGCGCTGCCGAACGCCTGCACACGTCACAGCAGAATCTCGCTCTGAGTAGGGCCCAACTGGCGGCCTGCGAGTTTACCGGCACACAACTGGCAGAGGATAGCGTGCAAAATCGCGTGGCGAGGCTGCGCAAAGACTTGCTCGCGACAGAAAATGAGCGCAGGAGAGCAGAAGAAGCTATACAAACGCTGCAAGCAGAACAGTACCAGGTGAGCGGCCAGATCAAGGTGTTGGAAGCGAGCGAGGGACTCCAGGTCGCTAAAGAACTGGCGGCGGCGCGTGAGCGTGCGCACGAGATGCAGGCACAGGTACAACTGCAGGCACAAAGCCTGGAGGCTGCACGCCAGTCAGTGCGAGCAAGCGCGGCAGGCCTGGAACGCCTGCGCGTACGTTTTGAAAAGATGAAGGCTGAGAGTGTTGCGCACTTGCGAGAACTATCTTCTGTGGCCACCGGGGAAAGCTACTGGGAAGTCGTAGCTTTTCAATTAGAAGAGGCGCTGCGCCAGGTGAGTGGGATCTCTACAGAGGCTCCATCCGCGCCAGCAGTACCCCTGATCGTCACAGCGTTACCAGGAGTACAGTCGGAAGAGCGTATCGCCTGGCTGCGTCAACTCGAAGAATTACATCGACAGCGAGAGAAGCTGGAGACAAATGTACAGCACGCCCGAAATCTCGAAACAACGCGCTTCCAGGAATTAGATCACTCGCGCAATCGCTTTCAGTCTGCCCAGGACCGCTTCAACGAGGCCCTGTTCCTGCTCAGGAACAGGCTGGAGCAATTCACTTCCCAGGAATCCCTGCGGCAGCTCCAGGAAACGATGCCGCTGCAAGGGGACGTCGTAGAGGATGACGCCCTACCTGGCCGCGTGGTAGAGCAATGCGCCGCCGCCCTGGACCACCATCGCCAGGTAATCGATATGCTTGAGAGCGAACTGCTCCAGGCAACAAACCAGGTGCAGGCAAGACTGAACGAATTACAGGTGTCGCAAGGTGGGAAGGCACGTGAGATCGAAGAAGTCAGGACGCTCTATGAGCAGAAACGAGCCGAACCAGAGTTCACACCTTCGCGCCCGGCAAGGCATACGCTTGCCCGCGCGAAGCTCGCCGAGCAAGGCATCTGTGCCCTGCCGCTCTACATGCTCCTCGATTTCACGCCTGAAATCGATTGCGAGAGCGAGGAGGCGGGACGTATCGAATATATGTTAGAGGACGCCGGCCTCCTCGACGCCTTAGTTGTGGTTCCCTCCCAGGCAGCCGCTGCCGATGCGTTACTGGCAACCGAAGGCCTGAGCGATTGCCGCCTGGATAGCGAGGCGCTCATCAAAGCATTGACTGCGCAGCCAGGTGGAGATAATCACGCAAACTGGCGGCATACGGCGGGATTCTCCGGCCTGCGCTTCGATGCTTCCGTTAATGACTTGCCCGGTGGACATGGCCTGGATTGGGAGCCAATCGTCACACCTATTTTGACGACTCTTGGTCAGGACGGCTCTCAAGGCAGGATAGCCATTGATGAAGCAAGGCTTACTTTCAAAGACGATGGCACCTGGACACATGGCTTACTCACCGGGCGAGCAGGAGGCGGAACTGCCAGGTGCATCGGCAAGGCCACGCGCTTGCGGGTACGACAGCGCGAACTCGATGAAATTGCGCGGCAACGAGCACAACTCGACGACGAATTGCGCGAACTTACGCAGCGTATTATGCACTATGATGCGCAATTAGCGGAGATACAGGAGAAGCAGGCACAGTTACGCAAAGTACTCCCCAACAGCGGCCTGGAGAAGATTTTTGCCGAACTCGACCAGGCAAAAATGGCCCTGGATGATAGCAGGAATACGTATCAGAAGGCGCGCCTGCAGACACAGGAGGCGAGGCAGCACTATAATAACCTGGCTGCCCGGCTAGAGAGAGAAAGCAACGGCATCGCGGCCTTTGCCGGCGACCCAAAGCAGGTCCAGAGTGCATTGCTGGGAGTCATCAAGCTCAAAAATCAGGCGCAAGCGCTGCAAACGCACCTGACAGCGCTCATCCACACCTGGGAAGAGTTCCAGCAAACAAGAGACGCACAGGTGCAGGCAGCAGTCAATGAAGCCACCATCGCCCAGTTATATGAACGCATCCGTCATCAAGCGCTACAGGCGCAGGCAGAAATTGAAGAACTGCAGCGAATCGCTGAATTGTCTGACGCTGAGGAGCTGAGTGAGCGGCTACAGGCATCGCGTACGCACTATGAGGCACTTATCACGAACCTGAACCAGGCAAAAATTGACTATAGCCTTGCGAACGAGCGTGCCAACAACACTACAACCCTGCTGGTCGAAGCAGAAGAACGCTTACAACAGGCACAGCAGGAGCGCAGCGAAAAGCAGTCACACTTCGTTGAACTGCTGGCAGCGTACCCGGTGGAGGAACTGGTAACCGCGCAGCAAATCGCCGCTGCGGGCAAGCATATCAGCGCGGCTCAGGGGCTGCTCGGCGGCGTTCTACGTGAAGGGGATATTCCTGCTCGCAAAGAGCAGTTGGAGGGAGCATACCGGGAGGCATACAACGCGCTCTCGCGTACATTCAACCGGGAGCAACCCATCCTGCTTGAATATGGGCCAGACCTGGACGACCGGGGGCTGGTACTTTTCCTCAATGAAAACAGGTGCAAAGCAGTCGAGCTACTCGAAGTACTGAGTGAGCGCATTGAGATGCAGAAATTGCTGCTCACCCAGGAAGAAACGAAGCTGTTTGAAGATTTTCTACTGCACGAAATTGCCGAGGCGATTCGTACGGCGATCTTTGAGGCAGAGGAATGGGTACAACAAATCAACAAAGTGCTGAGTGGTCTTCCCATGATTGGTGAACACTATGCCTTGCAGTGGAAGCCGCCGGCGGAGTACGATCTAACAAAACTGGGCAGTCACCTGGCGCAACATTACAAACTGCTGCGCAAACCGGCACAGGCGCTCACAGTAGAAGAGACGGAAACGCTGATGAGTGCGTTCCGCCAGGAAATCGACTCGGTACGATTGCGGCAGCAGGAAAACGCCGGTATGAACTTCATGGATGCACTGGAGCAGGTCTTCGATTACCGCGAGTGGTTCCACTTTGATGTCCTGGTCACACCCATTGGTGGGCAACGCCAGCGCTTGACCGACCGCGTGGCGGGTACGCGGAGTGGAGCAGAGCAGCTTTTCGCGCTCTACGTACCGCTCTTTGCGGCCCTGGGCGCTCTCTATAGAAGCGCTGCGCCAGGGGCACCAAGGTTACTCGCGTTAGATGAGGCATTCGATAAGGTGAGCGTTGCCAATACACAGCGCATCATGGAATTTCTTGTCTCACAGGATTTCCAGTGGATGATGACAGGGCCGCAAATCAGTGGAACAGGGGCAAAGATAGCCGCCTGCGCCAGGTACTTGATGATTCATGAAAAAGGCTCGCCGGTTGCCACGGCCTCGGCTTCTTTCTGGAGTGATAGCAAGTCGCTTTAGCGAGGGGAGCAAAGTTGAACGACCAGCAGGACGCACAAAAAGCCGCCGCATTTTTCACCCAGGCAGGGCTATCCCGGCTGGCGGCAAAACTGTATGAGAAGTATATCGAGGTCGGACAGGTGGGAGGGCAGATCATGCTGGAGGACTGCACAGCGGTTGAGCGGCGCGATATCGCCAGCTTTCTTGGCAGACCGCTCTATCCCGATGCAATGATTAAGGTCAGGCTGGCAGATGTCGAGAAGGCGCTCAAGTACAGTTTTCATTGCACATTGCCCGCTATGCTGCGCGCTTGCTTCCCTGACAAGGCTTTTATCACCCGCAGGGAGCAGCGGGCCATGCACGCTACGCAGCAGGCACATTTTCGCGCGGCACTGGTCTCTATCGCGGGGGAGCTTCCTGAAAACTCACGAGGGCGATACTGGCTAGAGCAGGGCCTGCACGGGCAAGATTGGCTCTTTTCTCGTTACAAGAATGCGCCAGCAGAGGAACAGAAGCGACAGCTCGGCCAGGTAGGGTACATCGCTCACCTTCTTGACCAGTTGCCGCGCCCCGCTGCCCCTGAACGATTAGCGCTGTTTGCCCAACGCACCAGCGGCGATCCTCACGCACTCGACCCCGGCAGGGCAACCGGTCGTCTCTTCCTACTTGCACTCGGTGACCTTGCGGGAATGCTGGATCACGGAGACTTGTATAGTAAGCATCCAGGGGAAACAGGAGGAGCTCTAGATACTTCAGCATCTCTACAAGATCGTGCACAGGAGCTACACCTGTATACCAGGGAGGGGCTACTCGTTGATACGATCTCTTCCAATGTAGCGGTGTTCAATCTCGCAGGCGCTACGTATCGTGATGGCACGCCTGACCCACTTCCGCAGGCAGCAGGCGCACGTGTCTTGCTTCTCCCATTGCGCCAGCTACGTGAGTGGCAGAGTGTGGTGCCGAAACAAGCAGATATCTACGTGGTAGAGAATCCCCAGGTTTTTGAAGAGATGATTCTGGGATCGGATAGAACGCTGGTATGCACCTCCGGCTGGCCCAGTGTAGCAGCCTTAACCCTGCTCGATTTATTGCTGGCAGCATCCCCCAACCATCGCCTTCACTACAGCGGGGACTTTGATCTAAAGGGGTTGCAAATCGCCAGCGCTTTGATGGCACGCTATCCAGGCCGCTGTCATCCCTGGCACTTTGATGCCGGCTCTTATGAAGTAGCTCTACGATCTGATGGCGTCCCGGCACGTACAAGCGAGCTGGATATGCTCAATACGCTTCCCAAAGACTTTGCACCGCTGGTAGCAATGATGCAGGAGAAGCAAGTATGGGCCTATCAAGAGGGTATTACACAGCTATTGATAGACGACATACGGAAGAGCGAACTCAATATATCCTCTGCTCAATTTCGCTGAGACGAACAGGTCGATGTTCGATGAGAGACTTACGCGCCGCCAGCGCCATGACCACCGGGACACGCCCATCATATCCTGTGACGGGAACAGGCGTATCCTGGAGCACGGCATCTACGAATGCAGCCATCTCAGAAACAAAGCTTTCAGCATAACGTTCGACGAAGAAATAGAGCGGAAGATCGCGTCGCACGCTGCGGGCATCGCTGATGATGGCAGTGTTCGGGTAATTGTTTCCGGTAGAGATAGCCCCCGCACTGCCCAGCAGTTCCACCCGCTGGTCATAGCCATAGACGGCATGGCGGCTGTTGCTGATCGTACCGATTACGCCGTTGGTAAATTGCAACATGACAACTGTGTTGTCTGAATCACCTGCTGCAGCGATGACCGGATTGCTCATGGCGTTCGCCAGAACAAAGATCTCCTCTACTTCGCTTCCGATCAAAAAACGGGTCATATCGAAATCGTGGATCGTCATATCGAGGAAGATGCCGCCAGAGGCCCGGATATATTCAACCGGAGGCGGGGCAGGGTCACGGCTGATGATATGAATCACGAGCGGTTGACCGATCTCTCCCTTTTCCACAGCCTGTCGCACGCGGCGATAATTGGCATCAAAACGCCGGTTAAAGCCGATCTGCAGTTTGACACCAGTGCGTTTCACGGCATCCAGAGCTTGGTCAATCGACGGCAGATCGAGCGCGACCGGCTTTTCGCAGAAGATGTGCTTGCCAGCCCGCGCAGCCTCCTCGATGATTTGTGCATGGGTACCGGTAGATGAACAGATCACTACTGCCTGAATATCCGGGCGATCTAATACGGCGCGGTAATCCTGTGCAGCGAGAGGAATACCGTAGCGCTCCGCCGTCTCCCTGGCCGCCTCTTCGAACGCATCCGCCACCATAACCAGGTCGGCTGACGTGATACGCGATGTGAGATGCTCGGCATGCAGGCGCCCGATGCGTCCCGCGCCGATCAGGCCCATCTTCAATGTATGTGCGGGCATGGCATCTTCCTTCCTCGAACGCTAAAGCCCGATGGTTCTCAGGTACTCCCGGTTACGCTGGGCGCTTGCTTTAGGGCTACCCATGCCGGGGAGAATATCCTGCTCCACGACAATCCAGCCGCCATAGCCTCGCATATGAAGCCAGTTAGCGACGGCGGCGAAAGGCACGCTGCCCTTGCCCAGTTCACAAAACACCCCGTGGCGTATCGCAGTGAAATAATCCCAGCCATCTGTACGAGCCTTCCCGGCGACCTGCGGCTGGCAGTCCTTGAAATGAACATGCCAGATACGCTCGCCGAAACGCTTCAGCCCGTCCTCGACGTGCCGGCCATCATTGCTGCCGGTACCATAGAGGTAGTGGCCGGTATCGAACACCAGCCCCAGCAGGTCCGGATCGGTCATATCCAGGAAGCGAGCGATCTCTCCCGGCGTTTCGACATACCCGGCACAATGGTGATGAAAAGCCGTCTTCAGCCCGGTCGCATCACGCACAGCACGCGCGATACGCTCAGCACCACGAGCAAAGGTTGCCCATTCCGCCTGGCTCAGGCCCATCTCCGGTGTGACACGCCCGGCGTACTGCGTGCGCACCGGGTCGGTGCCGTTATCATCGGCAAGCACGACGAGAGGCAACGGATTCCCCCTGCTGGTGTCCGCCACCCGGGCGAGCATTCGCGCAACCTCCAAGGCGTGGGCTTCCCCACTGGCATGCACACCCGGGTCTTTCAGAGCCACCGGCACAAACGCGCCAACCATCGCCAGCTTTCGCCGTTCCAGTTCCTCGCTGAGAGTCGCCGGGTCGGTGGGCATGTAACCCCAGTCGCCCAGCTCGGTACCGGCGTAGCCGGTATCACGCAACTCGTCGAGCATCTGTCCGTAAGCAATCTCCTCGCCTTCTAACCCTTCAAATTCAAGCGCTCCCCACGAGCAGGGCGCATTGGCAATACGGATATCTGTCATGCAGTTCTCCTCATCTTTTTGCCTGAGAAAGGGGCGACGCCCCTACCCGGCTAGAACTTGCGCGACCAGTCGCTGGGCCAGCGCTCGACTACGACTTTCTTTTGTGTGTAGAATTCAACGGCATCGCGCCCCTGGGCATGCATGTCGCCGAAGAAGCTTTCCTTCCAGCCAGAGAATGGGAAGAAAGCCATCGGGGCCGCCACACCAATGTTGATGCCTATATTCCCCGCCTGCGCCTCGTAGCGGAACTTCCTGGCTGCGGCACCGCTGCTCGTGAACAGGCAGGCCATGTTGCCAAAGGAAGCGGCATTCACCAGGTTGATGGCTTCATCAATCGTCTGTGCATGCATCAGGCTGAGCACCGGGCCGAAGATCTCGGTGCGGACAATCTCGCCGCGCGGATCGACATCATCCAGGATTGTCGGGCGGACGAAGTAGCCGCGCTCGTAGCCAGGGATCGATGCAGCACGTCCGTCGACGATGACTTTAGCTCCCTCGCTCACTCCCTTCCCGATCAACGACTCGACGCGCTGCTTGCTCTCAGGGGTGATCACCGGCCCCATCTCGATCTCGGGGTCCAGCCCGTAACCGACTCTGCGGGTCGCCGCCGCGTGAGCGACCTGTTCCGTAAAGATTGAGCGAGCCTCGCCCACAGTGATCGCCACCGCTGTCGCCAGGCAACGCTGACCCGCGCACCCGAAGGACGAGTCGGCAATGATGCGGGTGGCCATCTCCATGTCGGCGTCGGGCAAGACGACGACTGCATTCTTAGCGCCGCCCTGGCATTGGGCACGCTTCCCGTTGGCGGTCGCCCGGCCGTAGACGTACTTTGCCACCGGCGAGGAGCCGACGAAGGAGATAGCACGCACGTCCGGGTGATCGAGCAGGGCATCGACGGTTTCTTTCGCGCCGTTTACCAGGCTGAGCACACCAGGGGGAAGGCCTAACTGATCGATCAGCTCAAAAACCCGGCTCATCGTCATCGGTACCTTCTCCGAGGGTTTGAGAATGAAACAATTGCCGCAGGCAATGGCGTAGGGTAAGAACCAGAGCGGGATCATGCCGGGAAAGTTGAAGGGCGTGATCGCAGCGACGACTCCTACTGGCTGGCGCAGCATGTGTTCATCAATGCCGGATGCGATATCTTCGACGTTGTAGCCCATCATCAGCGACGGGATGCCGGTCGCAACCTCGACGTTTTCGAGACCGCGCTGCAGTTCGCCCCGCGACTCGGCGAGCGTCTTGCCGCACTCCTGCGTCGTCAGGCGCGCAATCTCGTCGAAGTGCTCCTCCAGCAGCCTCTTGAGCTTGAAGAGGTACTGGATGCGCTCGACTGGTGGCGTTCTCCGCCAGCCGGCGAAGGCTGCCTGCGCGGCGCGTACTGCTTCGTCGACCTCGTCACGCGATGAAAGCGGCACGCGCACCATCGTCTCGGCAGTCGCAGGGTTGCGTACATCCAGAAATTCGCTGGCTCGTGAACGTTTCCAGATACCCCCAACATAATTGAGGAGCTGTCCATCCTGTATCATCGCTTACCTTCTCCATCTGTTGGCTCGGCGTATTGTTGCTCCGCCTTCTCAAATTTCGACGGAAGCTGCTCAACGTGCAGCCCTTTCGCCTCCGCCTCAAATTCCTGCGCTGCCTTCACCAGCGCTGCGCCGGCCTTCTCATCTGTGCGCGCGAACTCGGCCAGTTCGTGGCTCAGCTCCTCCAGCGCTTCGCCCCCGGCCATCATCCCGGTCAGTTCCTCGCGGCTGATTTCGGATTTGGCGAACGTGCCATAGCTGCTCCCACGATTGAGGATCGTGAAGCGGTCACCGACCGGATAGGCGTGATGCGGGTTGTGCGTGATAAAGACCACTGCGAGGCCGCGCGCACGCGCCTGTGCGATATAGCGCAGGACGATGCCCGCCTCTTTCACACCCAGCGCAGCCGTCGGCTCGTCGAGAATCAAGACTTTGGCCCCAAAGTACACAGCGCGCGCAATCGCGACGGACTGGCGCTCGCCGCCGGACAGGGTACCAACTGGCTGCCCAGTATCGCGCACCTGGATACCTATCTTCGCAAGTTCCTCGCGCGTCACGCGGTTAGCGAACCCTGCATCGTAGCGGCTGAATGGCCCCCAGCCCTTCTTTGGCTCCGAACCGAGAAAGAAGTTGCGCGAGATGCCCATCAGCGGGATCATCGCCAGGTCCTGGAAGACGGTAGCAATACCCGCGTTGAGCGCCTCGCGCGGGGAGGAGAAATGCACTTCTTTCCCCTCAAACATGTAGTGGCCATCGCTGGGCCGGTGGACGCCGGAGAGGATTTTGATCAGCGTTGATTTGCCCGCGCCATTGTCACCGAGCAGGCACATTACCTCGCCCGCGTGTACGCTCATCGAAATGTCTTTCAGCGCAATCACGCTGCCGAAGTATTTCGAAACGCTCTGCACTTCGATCAAAGGAGCAGTCTGTGCATTCATCGTCGCGCCTCCATTGCCAGTTTGCGTACATAGCTGTTGAGCAGCACAGCTAACAACAGTATTACTCCAATGACAGCCTTGTACCAGTTAGCATCTACGCCCGCGAAGAGGATGCCCACCTCTACGATGCCAAAGGCCAGCGCCCCGAACATGGCGCCGATAGCCGAACCGTAGCCACCCGTGAGCAGTACCCCTCCGACGACCGCCGCGACGATCGCTGTGAACTCACTTCCCTGGCCGCGCAGGACATCCGCGCTGGTAAAGGACACAACCTGGATAATCGCCAGCAGGCAGGCGCAGACAGCCGTGCCTACGAACAGTAGAATCTTCACCCGCGTGACAGGTACGCCGGTGTTGCGTGCCGCCTGGGCATCCCCGCCCACGCCAAAGATCCAGTTGCCGAAAGAGGTGCCCAGGAGCAGCCATGTTGCCAGCGCTACCAGGCCCAGAGCCCAGATAATTTCGATGGGAAATTGCTGGCCGCCGCCGAGCGCGGTGGCGAAGATCGCGTGGGCGGCGCTATACCCTGGCGCCTTGTCGATGCCGCTCACCACGGTCAGTCCGGTCACTTGGGTGGTGATACCTGCCGTCGCGCCGAACAGAATGTACGAGGTGCCCAGCGTGACGATGAACGATGGCAGGCGGGTGCGCATGACCAGGTAGCCGTTCAGCATGCCGATCAGCACCGCAAAGATCAGGGCCACGACAATTGCTGCCCAGATGTTCCAGCTGTACTGAGTGGTTAAGATGGCGATCATCATACCGGTTACGCCAACCGTCGCACCAACCGACAGGTCAAATTCCCCGCCAATCATCAGCAGTGCCACGGGTACTGCCAGGATGGCCAGTTCAGCCGAGACACTCAGATAGCTCGATGCTGCTCTCAAGGTAACAAAATTACTGCTCGCCGCGACGATGGCGAAGAAGATCCACACCGCTATTGAACCGGCAACAGCTCCCGTTTCCGGGCGCACCAGGAGCCGGCGGAGCGGATTGACTCGCAGCATACGCTCGCTTGTGATAACACTCATATTTCCCTCCATTGGAAATATAGGGGCCGGTCTTGTCGTCACCCGCCTCGAAACGGGCGACCACAAGGTACACGACTTTGTTAGCCGCTCGCCTCGAAACGGGCGACCACAAGGGTCGCCCCATGACTTCGTTAGCGCGTCCCCGCCGCTGTCAACTGGATCACCTGGCTCACGTTAGACGAATCGACAAAGCCGGGGCCAGTCTGGAGGATGCTGTTCGCGATGGTATTGAGATTCGTCTTGTACAGCGTCAACAAGACGATGGGCAGGTATCCCTGGAGATACTGCTGCTGGTCAATGGCAAACAGCATCTGGCCAGCCTTGATCGCATTGAGCACATCGGACGACAGGTCGAAAGTGGCCAGCTTGATCTGCCCGAGCTTGTTCAGGTCCTGGAGCGCTTTGATGGTCGGGGTAGCTCCGGTGGGACCAAGCGTCAGGATGCCATCGATAGTGGGATCATGCTGGAGCGCAGCTTCGACAGTCTGCTGGGTCTGGGTCGGGTTACTCAGGTTAACGCCGATCTCTTTAACCGTGCCGCCTGTCTCCGCCAAACCTTTCGCAAAGCCCTGGCAGCGCAGTGTAAGAGCGGCATTACCGACCTCCTGGTTGACACAGAGGGCGTGTTTGACACCGGCAGCACCCATTTTTTCACCGCCGCCCTGGCCCGCCGCGTACTCGGTCTGCCCGATGTGAACCAGCACCCCCAGGCTCTTCGCGACATCGGAGCCAGAGTTGATCGAGATCACCGGGATACCGGCAGCTACAGCCGCTTTAATCGAAGCGCCCAGGCCAGCGGCATCGGGGATCGAGACGACCAGCCCATCCGGGTGGGTTGCCACCGCATCATCAATGAGATGGGACATGGCTACCACATCGAAAGTGGTTCCGGTCGGCGCTTCATAGTGGGCCGTGACACACATATCGTGGGCCGCCTGGTCAACTCCTTTCTTGACCACCGACCAGAAAGGGTCCGTAGATTGACCATGTGTAACCACGTAGAACTTGAGGTTCGCGCGTGATGCGGGGCATGATCCCGACGGCGTGCTGGTGGTGGATGACCCACTGGTGCCACAAGCAGCCAGTAACAACGGCAGCATCACTACCAGCATGATGAGTTTTTTGAAGAATCTGTGCATGTTGTCCTCCTGTTAAAAAAGATGCAGTTATACGATTCGCTAAAGATAACCTGTGCATGACTCACTTTGTTAAAAGGCGAGTCGTTTTATTGCTACTGATACTCTCTGAGTGCTTTGCGATAATTACCTCCTTTCTTACCTGTGATTTTGCCTGCCCGTTTCAGCGCTGGTGGGAATATCCTATTGCCCCAGAAAATAGCGTTCCTGTGTCTGCATCTCTGCCCACGCAGCATGAGCGGCCTCTACCTGGGGCATCTCGCTGACTTCGGCCACGGGCACATCCCACCAGCTCTCATAGTTGGGCACGCTCTCGTAGCGGTCATTCTGAATGTAGATCACCGACGTGCGATCGGTTGACCGCACCGCATCGAGCGCGGCTACGAAATCGGCGTAGGTCTTGCACTCGATGACGTGCGCACCCAGGCTACGCGCGTTTGCTGCCAGGTCAACGGGTAAAGCCTGCACCTCCGGCCCTGCTTCGTCACCTGGCAATACGCCGTCGCGTGGGTAGGCATAGCGTGTACCGAAGCCGTCCTGGCCGAGCGAGCGGCTAAGCCCACCAATGCTTTTAAAACCATGATTGTCGAGCAGGACAATGATGAGTTTGTAGTTTTCCTGGATCGAGGTAACAATCTCGCTGTTCATCATCAGGTATGAGCCGTCGCCGACCATCACATACACATCGCGGCCAGGCGCGGCCATCCTGGCTCCCAGGCCACCGGCGATCTCATAGCCCATGCAGCTATAGCCATATTCCATGTGGTAGTTCTTGGGATGGCGCGCTCGCCAGAGCTTGTGCAGGTCGCCGGGCAGGCTGCCTGCCGCGCACACCATGATGGCGTCTGGAGCGCTGCGTTCGTTCACCGCGCCGATTAGCTCGCCCTGGCTGGGCAGCGGTGTGTGGCGCAGCGCGTAAACGCGTTCGACTTCGACCTCCCATGCGGCGTGGAGCTGCTCGACCTGAGAGCGGTAGCTGGCCTCGACATGGTAGTCGCCAAGCAGGAGGAGCAACTCTTCCAGCGTCGCTTTCGCATCGCCAACCAGCGCCAAAGCCAGGTGCTTTGAGGCATCGAACTCGGACACGTTACTATTGATAAAGCGTATTGCGGGGTTTTGAAACGCGGTTTTCGATGCGGTGGTAAAGTCGCTGTAGCGGGTGCCGATGCCGATTACCAGGTCGGCCTCCCTGGCGATGCGATTGGCGGCAAAGGTGCCGGTGACACCGATTGCTCCGAGGTTGAGCGAGTGGTCGTAGCGCAGGCTGCCCTTACCAGCCATCGTCTCAGCGACAGGAATGCCTGTCTGGTCAACGAAACGCCGCAAGAGATCGGTGGCCTCGGAATAAATCACGCCGCCACCGGCGATAATCAAAGGCCGCTGGCCGGCACGTATCCACGCTGCCGCTTGCTCCAGCGCATTGCGGTCCGGGCGATTGCGCGGGATATGCCACACGCGCTTGTGGAAAAACGCCTCTGGATATGTATACGCCTCGGCCTGCACATCCTGTGGCAGCGCCAGGGTGACAGCGCCGGTTTCAGCAGGGCTGGTCAAGATGCGCATAGCCTCGGGCAGCGAGGTCAGCAATTGCTCAGGGCGCGTAATGCGATCCCAGTAGCGGCTCACGGGCTTGAAGCAATCATTGACGGAAATATCCTGGGTGTGGCCGGACTCGAGCTGTTGCAAGACGGGCGCGACGTTGCGGCGGGCGAAAATATCTCCCGGCAGCAGCAGCACCGGCAGGCGATTGATCGTGGCAGTGGCAGCGCCGGAGACCATATTGGTCGCTCCAGGGCCGATCGATGAAGTGCAGGCAAACGCCTGCAACCGATTCTTCGTTTTGGCATAGGCCGTCGCGATATGCACCATTGCCTGCTCGTTACGGGCCTGATAATAGCGGAACTCAGGCATTTGCTGCAGCGCCTGGCCGATACCCGCGATATTGCCATGGCCAAAGATGCCGAAGCACCCGGCGAAAAAAGGCTGCTGGGCGCCATCACGCTCCACGTATTGGTTCTTAAGAAAGGCGATGACGGCCTGGGCCATCGTCATACGTCCGCTTACCTGGTTGTACATGTCCGTTCTCCATTATTGCGAACACTGTGTCGTGAGTGCTACAATCCGCCGCGCTCTTGAATGAAGGTCATCACTTGATCATAAGTAGGCATGAAATTGGCGCAGCCGTGCTGGGTGACCAGGATGGCGCCGCAGGCATTGCCCAATCGCGTGGCTTTATACCAGTCCCATCCATTGATATGTCCATACAAGA
>WNFA01004280.1_pt1 | contig 20584 bp, 16 predicted proteins | sample 5400481 | NCBI WGS metagenome assembly WNFA01 (sample SAMN13153340, study PRJNA577476) | soil metagenome | isolation source: 120 cm saprolite under Douglas fir tree site 2 hole 1 replicate 2 | place: USA:California | collected 2015-04-18
CTCCTGACGATCGGCACGATCATCGTCGAGATTCCCGTCGCGTTCGCCGCCTTTACTATCTTGAGCCACTAAGCGCTCGCAGGACCGCTCAGGCCGCCTCGCCGACGAATACGACGCGGCGCAGGAACGTGGTGAGGTCGCAAAGGGTAGGCCCAAAAGTATTCCCGGCGAGAATACTTTGCAGCCGACAACCGATGACATTGCGCCGGGCTTCTCGAAAGACATCCACGAAGCCAGCATCATCCGCGATGCCGAAGTCGCCGACCCTGGCATCGTGCGTCGCGCAAACGAGGCGCAAACCCGCGACCGCGGGACGAACGGCCCGGCGCTTACCGGGAAGATGATGCACCGGGCCGTTGCCCCAGGTCCCGGCTATAGCGCTGCAATTGCCATGCCGGGGTCGCGTCAGGGTGCCGCCCGGTCGCCACCGCCTCGACGAGCCGCGCCACCGCTTTTTCTCGGGTTTTTGACCAGCAGACTGCTGCCGACGTAGCCCAAATGAAGGGCCAGATGGTGGCGGTCGACCAGGCCGCCAATATCGGGATCCAATTTCAGGGTAAACGCCCGTCAGGACCCGCTTTCATCATTTGGTCGATACCGACGAAGCGCACGCCGGCGGATGCGGCAGGCAAAGCCGGCGATGCTGACGGAGGTCGACATGCGCGCCAGCATGTCAAAAAGCTGGGCGGCCACCGCGCGGCGATTGTCCGCGTCGCTGTTTCCGCAAGAACTAAGCATTCGAAATCTGTTGAATAGGTACACCGCCAAGCACGGCATCATACTTGAGGTATTGCGCGATAAGACGGTCGTACCTGGCCCAACGCATCTTGGGCGGTTTCGGCGGAATCCTCCAGTCCTCCAGATTCGGTGAACAGAGTTTTGCTTTCAATTTGGCCCTACCGATGTGGGCCCGGTCGATCGGATTGCCGAATTGACAAAGGTAGGCGGCCCGTCGGCCCCAATACTGGCGGCACCGGAAAAATAGTGCTCCAGGCGGTCGCCAGAGAACTGAGGCGGGTCGATTCAGCTCCGAACACACAAAATACCATTGCCCGCCGCCGAAATGGCGGGGCATCAAAATAAGCTCAACGCACTGCTGGAAGTTATCCATGTTGATCTGCAACCATCCGAAATCCGAACCGCTCATGTCTGCGGTGATGACGCCGGATGCAATTACCTCTCCGGACGTCCCGTCATTCCATTGGATACTTCGCGGGCCCACGTTCGCGCCAAACTGGATGAATCCGCGCCGCGCAAGTTGGACCAGATCCAGCTTTAAGCCCTGCTCGAGACAAACGCGTTCGCGTGGACGTGCCATTCTAGGGCGGCCTCCCTCAGTGTGCCAATCACACCCCCCAAGCCAGACACAAGGCGGCAGCGGCGAATGGCAGCGCCGACGGTGCTACTGCCGCCCCGCGTCCGCCAGCATTCGCCTGCGTACCGGCCTCGCTGCTTTTATTTATTTATTCCCGTCAACTCGCGTTGACGAGGAGTTCGACAAATTCTCCCCGGCAGAACTTTCCGTAGCCGGCAGGGCCCTTCCGGGTCGGCCATGAGTTATCAGTGTTGATGGCCTTGGAGACAATAATGATGTTGCAGCGATAAGCTGGCTATAGGCCCTATGCCAGCCCCTTACGTTGCTTCGAATCCTTCGGCAGGGGGAGGAAGGCCGGACGCGGCATGAACCGCGTTCAGCGAGGCTGCCATAGGGGACGGGAGCTCCCATCAGATTTTCTCTCACCAGCGGGTCTCCCTGCCCCTCCACGTTGTGGCTCGAATGGCGTGGTCGGTAATCTTTGCGCTGAGCTGATCGTTTGGCGTTCGTGTGCTTCCATGGGTCGACCAAGCCGGCCTCAATGGTGTCGCGCTCGAGCTGTCGGGAAAGACGGACACGGGAACCACAATTTCAAGGCGCGCGCGGCGAGACACCGCCGTCACGTTCTGGCTATTCACGCCGGTTCGTCGTGCTGCCGCCATGGAAGATGCAGGCCGACACTTTCTCGAGTTTCATCGAGGCCATGTAGGGCCGCAAAAGGGTTTGGAAGGCAGGTAAGGCGCTGGACGTGCCGTGCAGCCGGCATCAACGTGGCGACGTCACGGCGGTAGGCCCACATGCCGAGAGGGGTGAGATCAAAATCGGCGTGACTTCGCACCCGATGACGCGGTATTCTTTGCATAGTTGATCCTTTGCTTTGCGGTGGAGGAGCGACGTTTAGGCCGGCGTGAGGAGCAACTCATGCCGGCCTTTACTTGCCTTTGGCGGAGCTAGTGATGTGGTCGACGATGCCGGCGAGCTGTGAGCTCCCCGTCTCCAGTGGGCCACTATGCGAGGCCCGAAGAGAGGGGTTTGTATCGCCGGGCTCCGCAGGGGCAGTTGGCATGGCAATTCCGGTCCCTGAACTCGCCATCGGCCCTGCAGCCGGCTTTCTCCTGACGAACTTCTCACCCATGACGTCGTATTGAGCGGCGACGCCGATCGGTGCCCACATCGTCACGACAGCAGGCGCGCTGGCGTGGACCATACAGATCGTGGCGGTTGGATCTGCGCCACGTCGCAGCAGCTCGCGACTGGCATCTAGCAGGGGCTGCCGGGTCGCCTCGCACATGACTTCGTCACCGCTTTGAAGACGGGCATCGAAGCGGTCGTGACGGCGCTTGCCGCGATGATCAAATGCGGGCGAGACTGCAATGGTAATCTCGGTCATCGCGCGCGGACCTTGCCAGAGGACAATCGGGAGCTTGCAAAGTCGGCGGAGTCTGTTTGAGGCTGGCGGCCTTCGTTTTCACTGCCTGATTCTAGCATCAACGACGGCACATTCGAATCGCAGTTAGTCGTCGGGCGCGAGGCCACCTCCGCGGAGGTGCAAAGACTCGGCGTACCTAACCGGGCTGGACTGGGGTGGTTAGATTCGGCCCAAACCCCGCGGTAGAGCAACTCGCGAATATCTTCGACGCGCCACGCGGTGATGCGCGGCGCTAGCTTGATTGGCTTAGGGAAGGTTCCCTCCTTGACTTTGCGCCACAGCGTTGCCGATGAGAACGGGAAAATCGCGGGGATCAGTTGGGATTGGCGCATGTAGCCGGTGGCCGGCATCGCGCCATACGTTTTGGAACTTTTTGCCATGTCGCGTGACCTCGTGAAGTGGGTTGGTGCGACATGGACAAGATAGCGACTCGCCGTGCGAATGACGCAATTGCGGACCCGAGTTACGCAATTGCGGAAAATTTATTTGCTGAGACGCTCGAGAACCTCGGGGATAAGTTTCAAATGGTTCTCGATCGTGCGGGCGGCGACCCGAGCACCCATAAGGTCGGTCTGCCTTTCGATCGCGGCGGCGGCGCTGGACGGCTTCGTCACATCGATCTTAGCCAGCTGCGCTAGGGCAGCCATTATCGCCAACAGAGACGTGCGCTCGCGCTGTTCGACAGGCCTTTCGGCTCTTTGGTCCGGCTCCGCCAACCGCTTTTCTAGATCGTGAAGTGCCGAAGTTCTGACAACTAAAACGCTGTCGGCAGGAAGGGCATCAGCAGGAAAATAATGCTTATCGGCAAAGTACGGCTCGTGTAATTGGCACAAGGTGCCATCTTCACGAGATACGATTGGATGGTCTAACGGACCGTCCCGGAAGGACATATCGACCTCGGGACCGTTGGTCAAAAATTGGTAACGTTGATCGACTTCCAACCGCTCGTGACCCAGCATCGTGAGATCCCAAACTCCATCCAGCAGTTCAGTTTCCTTGGCACACTCAATTACCCGACCATCCCCGAGCGAAAGACCGTGAATGAAGCTGGAAAATACTTGGACTTTTTCGCCTTCGCCCGGCGGCGGGCTACCCATCAAGTGGATCCAATCGTCAGGATTTTCTTCTTGAATCGTCCGTTGTGCATCCTCGATACGGACGATGGGTCCACATCGGCCTCGGGCGCCGTTAACGAAATAGACCGAGAGCGTAAGGTGACCGTCCAGCGCAAGCCGCAACACATCGGCCTCGCTCACGTCCTCTCCAAATAGAATGCCCAGATGACGAGCTGCATCCGCGATGGTCAGCCATTGTTTAAGATTGAGTAGCTTTTTAATTAGCGGCACCTCGCCATTGAGCCATCTTGCAATTGATGGGTTGCGCGATGGGTGCGATATCAGAAAGTCGAAATAATATAATGATTTCAATGCATAATGGCGGAGAGAGTGGGATTCGAACTCATGATACAGAGTTCGCGTAGTTTTCGGCGTCGGATCAATGGCTGAATTTGATGCCGTCAAATACCCGAATAAAGGGCTGACGCGCGTCGCGCCCGTCATTCTCGATGGGGCCTAGTAACGCTGCAAACGCAGCCGGACCATTTGTCGCTTGGCTCCGCGTTCCCCAGAAAAGACAGATCCGTCCCGGCGGTTAGACCGGGACGGTGAGTGAGCTATAACAAAAGTGGTTGCGGGGAGGCGCAACCACCGATACCGACACTCGCTGATGGTGACCGTCTGAAACGGACGGTGTACTGTGTCCCGAACGCAGTGAAATACCATGCGCCGGTCGAGGCCAGACACAATGCAACGAACTTCCGGTTCAGGACACCAGATCCCACCCACACGACTTAGCAGCCGCACGAATTTCGGATGATGAGTTCCGTTTTGTGTCTGACGATCTTCGGCTCCCGATCCGGCTTCTTGATCCGCTCCAGCAGCATCTTGGCTGCGCTGCGGCCGATTTCCAGGCAGGGCTGCGCGATCACAGTCAATTGTGGTTCGAAACAATCGGCCCATTCGAAATCATCGAAGCCCACCAGCGCCATGTCTCGGGGCACGACGAGTTTCATGCGCTTCAACCCGCGCATGGCGCCGATCGACGTCATGTTGTTGCCTGCGAGCAGCGCCGTCGGCGGGTTCGCCCCGCTCATCAAGGCCTCAACGCGGCGCGCGGCGGATTCCACGTCGATCGAGCCGATTGCGACGGGGCATCGGTCCGGGTCCAGGCGATTGCGACGGATCGCCTTCTGGAAGCCTTCGACGCGCTCGATCGTTGTAGCGAATCCCGGCTGGCCCGGCAGCATGCCGATCCGCCGATGCCCGTGCCCGACCAGATGGTCGACAAGGCGTTCGACCGATTTGGCGTTGCTGACACCGACCTGGTCGAAAGCCTTTGACGCGAGCCGGTCCACGAGTACGGTCGGGATCTGATTCTCGCGCAGATAGGCGAGCGCGCTCTGCTTGGTATCCGAACAAGGCGCCAGGATGATGCCGTCGACGCGGTGCTGATGCAGCGCCTGCACCACCTCCAGTTCCTTCATTGGCGTGTCATGGGTATCTGCCAGGAAGACAGTCATGCCAAAGCTGGCGCATTCGCGTTCCACCGCGCGTATGATGTCATTGAAATAGGGGTTAGAAACGCCCGAGATCGCGATGCCGACGCTATTGCTGGTGGATTTCGCGAGCGCTCGGGCCAGTGTATTGGGCGTGTAGCCCATCTGGCTGATGGCGTCGCGGACCACTTGCTCGGTCTCAGGGCTAACAAAGCGCGTTCCGTTCAACACATGCGAAACTGTCGACATGGAGACACCGGCCACCCGCGCCACGTCAGCTATCGTAGCCATGAAATTCGCTTCCCTGACGAGCCGTAACGCGTGCGGAGGTCTCGCGCCGTTTCCAGTGCCCCCTTCCCGCGATCAAACAAAACGCATGACTCTGCGCGTGAGTTAGACGAATGGCCCCGCTCGAACGCGTGCCGAAACACGGCGGCATAGTAAAGAGGATGCCATCACCCCGCAATCGCCAGATTGACCTCAGTCCGTGGATGGAAGAAGTGCGCGCGGTCCATGTCGATACTGAAGGTCCGTCGCTCGCCTTCGCGGACCCGCGCCTCCGCGTCGGCTCGCGCGATCGCGCGGTGGGGGCCGGCGACGATGTCCAGCAGCATTTCATTGCCGAGATGCTGCACCACTTCGACCTGGAAGACGGTCGTGTATTGCCCGCCTTCGCCGTCCGCAAGCAAATGGAGATGCTCCGGCCGCACACCGAGCACGACCGTGGGGCTGCCCGACCGGGCCACTTCGGCGGACCTACTGTCGGGTAGCGGAATCCGGATCCCGGCGGCGCCATCCACGAGCGCGCCTTCGGCGACCTCAAGCTCCAGAAAGTTCATCGACGGCGATCCGATAAAGCCGGCGACGAAGCGGTTGGCTGGTTTGCGATAGATTTCCAGGGGAGGCGCCGCCTGCTGTATCACGCCGCCTTTCATGACGACGATCCGGCTGCCCATGGTCATGGCCTCGGACTGGTCGTGCGTCACGTAGACCGTCGTCGTGCCAATCTCATGGTGCATCTTGCTGAGGAAACTGCGTGCCTCGACGCGCAGCTTGGCGTCGAGATTGGACAGCGGTTCGTCCATGAGGAAGACGCCGGGCCGCCGCACCAGCGCGCGCGCGAGGGCGACACGCTGCCGCTGGCCACCCGACAATTCCTTAGGCAACCGATCGAGATAGCTGTCAATCTGCAGGCGTCGCGCGACCTCCGAGACCATTGTCTGCATCTCGGCGGCGGGCGTCCGGCGGATCTTGAGTCCGAAATTGATGTTGTCGCGCACATTCATATGCGGAAACAGCGCGTAGGACTGAAACACCATCGCGATGTCGCGCTCCTTCGGCGGCAGCACAGTGACGTCGCGACCGCCGATGAAGAGCCTGCCCGAAGAAATGGTCTCCAAGCCCGCCATCATCTGCAGCGTTGTGGTCTTACCGCAGCCGGATGGCCCGACTAGCACGGCGAATTCGCCATCGTCGATCTTCAGATCGAGATGCGGAACGACGGTATAGGAACCGTACCGCTTTTCCACCCTTTCGAGGGTCACTTCGGCCATGGATTATGCCTTTTCTTGATACCAGAGACACCAGAGTCAGCCCTTGACCGCGCCTGCGAAATTGCCCGACGAGAGTTTGCGGTAGGAGAGAAGGAAGAGAATGACGATCGGGATCTGCGAGATCACGAGGCCGGCGGCCGGCAGGTTGAACACTGCCATGTAACGGTCGCTGTTCAGCTTCAGCATGCCGACGGTCACCGGGAAGTTCGCCTCAGAATTGAGGAGTACCAGCCCGAAGACGAATTCCTTCCAGATGGCGATGAAGTTGAGCGTAAAGCCCACCATGATTCCCGGCACCGACAAAGGCAGGATCACTTTCCAGAACACCTGAAAGTCGGTCGCTCCTTCGAGGAAGGCCGCCTTTTCGATCTCCCGCGGGATGGTCGTCATGAAGCCGCGCAGAATGAGGATCTGGGCTGGCATTCCATAAGCGGCGTGGACGATGATAAGGCCGATCCGGGTGTCGAGCAGGCTCAGGGCTCTGAGCGTGTCATAGAGCGGGATCAGCACGGTCTGCTGCGGCAGCATCAACCCGGTCAGGATGATTCCGAAGACGAGTTTCTTGCCCGGGACGTCAAAGCGGGACAATGCAAAGGACGGCACCAGCGCCGGGATCACGGCCAACGCCGAGCCGGCCGTCGCATAGAGGAAGCTGTTCGCGAGAAGTCGGCCAAACCCAAGAGCATTCCAGACCGTGACGTATGGCGCGAATGTCGGCTCCGTCGGCAGAGCGAACGGCCCGGCCAAGAAGGCGTCATTGGACTTTATCGAGGTTATGACGACGAGGATGATCGGACCGAGCCAAACGAAGACCAGCGCGGCGAGCAGCATCAGCCCGATGAGCTTGCCGGCGACAAGGCTCCTTTGACGCATCATGAATGCGACATCAGACATCGAAGGCCCCCTTCATCAGCTTCTTCATCACGAAAGTGGCCATGAGGATGGAGATGACGAGGATGGCGACCGATAGCGTCGCGCCATAGCCGAAGCGGGAATTCCAGAAGCTCTCGAGATAGACGAGATAACCGAGCACGTTGGTGGAACCGAAGGGGGCGCCCTTGGTCATCACCGCGACGAGATCGAAAGCGCGCAGCGATTCGAATAGGGTGAGCATGACGACCACCGCCGTTACGGGCCTGAGTTGGGGTACGGCGACCTGCGTCAACATACGGAAATGACCGGCGCCCTCGATCTTGGCTGCGTCGAAGGTTTCTTTCGGAACATCGCCGAGCCCAGCGAAATAAAGGATCATCGGCATTCCGGTAAAGGCCCAGCCGGACACGACAGCCAGCGTATACAGGGCGATGCGATGGTCGCCGAACCATTCCATAACGAGAGAGCCGAGGCCGATCGATTGAAGGATGGCGTCGAACGCGCCGAACAGCGGATTGAGGATCAGCAGGAACATCAATCCGACGGAGATCAGCGACATGGTGACCGGAAAAAAGATCACCGTTCGGATGAGCGCCGGCACCGGAATGATCCGGCTCCTGAGGCCATAGGCTATGATGAGGCCGAGCAGGACGGGAAAAAACAGCGTGACGCCGACCCATTTCACATTGTTGAGCAGCGCCGTGTAGAAATACTTGTCGCTGACCAGCAGATAGCGATAGTTCTGCAGTCCGACGAAGGTCTTTTCCGCCGCCATGCCGTTCCAATCGAAGAAACTGAGATAGATCGTGAAGACGATTGGATAGCCCACGAAGACGGCAAAGACGGCCAACGGCACCAGGATGCCGAAGAACGTCACGAATTTATGAGTATGCGCGAAGCGGAGGAACGAGGTCCGTTCATCGGCAAGGCTGGGGTGCGCCATTGCAAGGATCCAAATTCGGGAGGCCGCTGAATTCAGGAACGAGCACGCGCCGCGAGGAAGCGATAATCTCCCTCGCGGCCGTTCGTCCGGTTCGCCCGGCTAGATCTTGCCGCGCACGCGAGCAGCTTCATTCTCAGTTTGCTGCATGGCATCCTCCGGCGTCATGGCGCCGGCCAGAACCGCTGAAGGTGAAGGATCCCGCATCCACCATCGCCTTGGCGAGACGTTGTTCCATCTCCGATAGGCGCGCCAGATCAGCCTCGGTCGAAGAGGGATACGGCTTGTCGATGACAAGCTTCTCCGTCATCGCCGGCTTCGAGATCATCCAGTTGACGAATTCGGCTGCTGCGTCCTTGTTCGGGCTCTTGGCATGAATCATAATTGTATCTTCCGCGAAGACCGACATGACAGGCTTGTTGCCGTCTATGGGAGGCAGCGGGAAGAAGTCCATTGGTACGACGCAGCACTTTTCCTTCTCGCCACGGAAACGGCCGAGGTTGAACGATCCCTGATACCAATGGAGCGCCTTGCTTTGCGACCATGGAATCATGGCAGGGCCGATGTCGATCGAGTTGAAGGACGGCTCGAACATACCGCCTTGGCCAAATCCTGCATAATCTTCGTCGTGGCGACCGCCCGCTGATCGGTCCACGGAATCTTGTTGTCGATCAGGCCTTGATAGGTGTCGAGGCCGAACTTGTTGACCAGGATTGCCGACCACATGAATTGCGACGGCCATTTTTTCTGGTTGGCCAGCATGAACGGCCAATAGCCGTTGTCTTTAGCCACCTTCGCATTCGCCATTAGTTGGTCCCAGGTCGTGGGGACCTTGAGGCCGAGCTTCTCGTAGAGATCCTTGCGATACCAGACAACCGAGGCGCCAAGTTCGGTCGGAACGAAGTACTTTCTGTCACCGAACGTCGCGAGCGAAACGCCTGCCGGAACGAGGAACTTATCCCAGCCGTACTTTGCGTAATAGGGTGTCAGATCGGCAGCGAAGCCGTTCTTGATGACTTCGGCAGCGCGGCCACCTTCCCAGGAATAAAACACATCCGGGGGATTGCTAGAAGCAAGCTCGATGGTCTGCTTGGTTTTGTAGGTCTCGCCATCGACGCAGGCGCCGGTGACATGGATTCGGTCGCCATTGGCCTTGTTCCATTCGTTGATCAGCCAGTTGGCATAGGTTTCCGAAGACGGCCACGGCGCGCGATAGAAATAGCGGATCTCGATCGGAGCGGCGAATGCCGGCGCGATCCCGCCGAGGGTCGCGGCAAGTGAGCCGACGGCCAAAGCCGCCGCCACGAAGTGGCGGCGTGAAAAAATGCGATTGGATGCTGTGACTCCTCCCATGACACGTCGTTTCTGGACGCTTACCGCGCTCGAACGAACGATTGATCTGTGATTGCTTATTCAGGAATGCACTTCTGTTGTTCAGGTCTTCCGCGGCGAGCTATTTGCGAAATCCCCGTGGACGGGCACCGAGGCCCGTCACCCGCTCACCACCTCCCTCTTCCGGACTGATTTCATCTATGGCGGCTGCCGACACTACCACATCGAAGCGCTTGCGCAAGCGCTTCGATAGCATAAACCTGAAGTTATGGGCGCGCAATGACTTGAGTTGCTTCAGCTTCAACGGATTCTCTGAAGGCAAAATTTGCGGAAAAAAGACGAAATCCGCTGTCGCCGCCTCTCCGCAACAGAACGTCGAGTCGAAGTTGCCACCGGCGATGATTTTGCCAGACTCAAGGCGGCGCGCGGCCCTATCGGACTAGATGCGAATTACCGCGGCAGGCGGTTGGGATCGAAAACACCCTCGAGTCGGGAAGCCTAAATATCGAACTATCCAAAAATCGGCACTGCTGCCGGAAATAGCAGCGGCGCTAAGTCGGGAGGGTAGCCTCGGATGTCATTTGCGGCTTCGGGAGCCGTTAAGTCTGTTGCGCATGCGAGACATCGGATAAGCGGCTGCAGGCCATCGCATTGCCGCAGCAGCGCCGTCTCGAGCGGCGTCAGAGATGTGGCCGGACATGCATTGCTGGTCATGCCGGATGCTGTGATCCATGTGCCACATGGCAATAGATGGCAATGGGCCCGCGTCCGCGGCCTTCCGCCGATCAATCAGGCAAAGATGCTCGCTCCGACGTCGGCGCGGCCGACACGGTCGCGGAACAGGGCAAAGAGTTCGCGACCGACACCAGCCTGCGCGGCGGACAGATCCGCCTGCGCTGGCACGCGCGCGTTCCATTCATGGCGCTCGACGAGCACGTTCAGCCGCCCGGCGACCGCATCGAGACGGATCAGATCGCCGTCGCGGATCTTGCCGATCGCACCGCCCTCCACCGCTTCGGGCGTGACGTGGATCGCTGCCGGAATCTTGCCTGAGGCACCGGACAGCCGGCCGTCGGTGACGAGCGCGACCTTCAGGCCCCGGTCCTGAAGCGCGCCGAGCGGGGGCATCAGCTTGTGCAATTCCGGCATGCCGTTCGCTTTCGGTCCCTGGAAGCGCACCACGGCAACCATGTCGCTGGTGAGTTCGCCGGCCGCAAAGGCCTTTTGCAGTTCCTCCTGCGAGTGGAAGACCCGGGCCGGCGCTTCGATCACAAGGCGCTCGCGCGCAACCGCCGACGTCTTGATCACGGCGCGCCCGAGGTCCCCGTCGAGCACCGTGAGGCCGCCCGTTGCCTGGAACGGCTCGGCGACGCCGCGCAGCACCGACGCATCACCGCTCGCGGCGGGCCCGTCGCGCCAGGCCAGCGCTCCCGCCGCATCGAGCATCGGCTCCTGCACATAGGCGGCAAGGCTCTTGCCGCAAACAGTCGAGACGTTGCCGTGCAACAGCCCGGCGCCAACCAATTCACGCATCAGGAAACTCATGCCGCCGGCGGCATGAAAGTGATTCACGTCCGCGCTGCCATTGGGATAGATGCGGCTCAGCAGCGGTGTCACCTCCGCGAGGTCGGCGAAATCGTTCCAGTTCAGCGTGAGGCCGGCCGCCGCAGCCATCGCAACCAGATGCAGGGTGTGATTGGTGGACCCGCCGGTGGCATGCAGCCCGACGATGCCGTTGACGAAGGCGCGTTCGTCCAGCATCCGGCCGAGCGGCGTATAGTCGTTGCCGAGCGACGTCATGGCGAGCGCCCGCTCGGTGGCGGCGCGGGTGAGCGCATCGCGCAGCGGCGTGTTCGGATTGACGAACGACGCCCCCGGCAGATGCAGGCCCATGATCTCCATCAGCATCTGATTGGTGTTGGCGTAAAAAGTGCAGGTCCCCGGCCCGTGATAGGCCTTGGCTTCCGCCTCGAGCAGCGCCTCGCGGCCGACTTTGCCCTCTGCGTAGGCCTGGCGGATTTTTGACTTGGCGTCGTTGGCGAGGCCCGAGGTCATCGGGCCCGACGGAATGAAGACCGCCGGCAAATGCCCGAAAGAGAGCGCGCCGATCACGAGGCCCGGCACGATCTTGTCGCAGATGCCGAGAAACACCGCGGCGTCGAAGGTCTGATGCGACAGCGCCACCGCCGTCGACAATGCGATCACGTCGCGCGAAAACAGCGACAACTCCATGCCCGCTTCGCCCTGGGTGATGCCGTCGCACATGGCCGGCACGCCGCCTGCCACCTGGGCGACGGCACCGGCTTCGCGCGCGCTCCGGCGGATCAGTTCGGGAAAACGCTCGTAGGGCTGATGTGCCGACAGCATGTCGTTGTAGGCGGTGACGATCGCGAGACTGGGGACACGGCCTTCCCGCATCATGGTCTTGTCGCGCGGCGCGCAGGCCGCAAAGGCATGCGCCTGGTTGGCGCAACCCAATCGCTGCCGATGCGGCGTCGCGGCCGCCTCGGCGATGCGGTCGAGATAGCGCGCGCGTTTGTCACTGCTGCGCCGGGCGATGCGTTTCGTCACCTCGGCGACGCGGGCATTGACCGTTGCCTCGATTATCATGCGAATCTCCCGTAGACGTTTCCGAACAGCTTTCGAAATGATCACGCAACAAAGGGCGCACGAGCGCGCATCCAGCACCCGACTGACGGCGATGTCGTGCCGTCAGATCAAGGGCTGTCCTCCATCCAGGTGCGGCCGTCGCGCTCGATCAGCGCCGTCGCGGCGGAAGGACCCCAGCTCCCGACCACATAGGATCGCGGAACTTCATTCATTCGGTTCCAGGCCTCGCGGATCGGGTCGATCCAGCGCCACGCCGCCTCGACTTCATCGCGACGCATGAACAAGGTCGCATTACCGCGGACCACGTCCATCAGCAGTCGCTCATAGGCATCCGGCACCGAGACGTCGAACGCCTTTGCAAAGCTCATGTCGAGGGGAACATGTTGCAGGCGCATGCCGCCGGGCCCCGGTTCCTTGATCATCAGCCAGAGCCTGATCCCCTCGTCCGGCTGCAGGCGGATCACCAGGCGCGTTTGTGAAATCCGGCCGGTCTCCTTGTCGAAAATCGAATGTGGCACCTTCCGGAAGGTAACGATGATTTCGGAACAGCGCTGCTGCAGCCGCTTCCCGGTCCGCAGATAGAAAGGAACGCCGGTCCAGCGCCAATTGGCGATGGCGGCCTTGATCGCGACGAAGGTCTCGGTCCTGCCTTCCGCATGGCCGATCTCATCCGCGTAGCCCGGAACCGCGACGCCGTTGCTCGCCCCCGCGCGATATTGGCCGAGCACGGTCAGCGCCGCTGCATTGCTGTCGTCGATGCGCGCGAGCGATTTTAGCACCTTCAGCTTCTCGTCGCGCACCGCATCGGCCTCGAGCGAATTCGGCGGCTCCATGGCGACCAGGCACAACAGCTGGAGCAGGTGATTTTGCACCATGTCGCGCAACGCGCCGGAGCTATCGTAGTAGGCGCCGCGGCCTTCGACCCCGATCGCTTCGGCAACCGTTATCTGTACGTGATCGATGTGGGCGGCGTTCCAGAGCGGCTCGAACAGCGCGTTGGCGAAGCGCAGCGCCATCAGGTTTTGCACCGTCTCCTTGCCGAGATAATGATCGATCCGGAAGACGCGTTCCTCCGGAAACACCTTGCCGATCGCCTGGTTCACGCTGATCGCGGATGCGAGATCCTTGCCGATCGGCTTCTCAATCACCACCCGCGCTTCGTTCCCGGAAAGACCGTGGCGGCCGAGCCTTTTGCAGATCGGACCGAACAACTGCGGCGCAGTGGCGAGGTAATAGACCTGAACGCGGCCGGCAAAGGGAGCCATCGCGGCTACAAGCTCGGCCCACCCGTCCTCGCCCTCGGCGTCGATCGCGAAGAACAGCAGGCGCGCCAGGAAGCGGTCGAGCTCTGGTCCGCCGGTTTGCGAGGCCGGGATGTGTTCGACGATGGCGTCGCGCGCGAGCGCGACGAATTGGTCACGGCTCATCGGTCGCCGCGCCGCGCCGAGAATGGTCGCGGCCTCGGGCAGCTGACCGTCGAAATCGCGATGAAACAACGCCGGCAACAGCTTGCGGCGCGCGAGATCGCCGGTCGCGCCGAACACTGTGAGGACGAACGGAGCCACCGGGATCACGCGGCTGGTCATGCAAGCCCCTTTCTCGAGTCGATCACGGAATTTTCGCTGAGCCGGCCAACCGCGGCGAGGTTCGCCGCGACGTCCGCCTCGGTCGGCAAGTCGGCGCCGTTGCGCGAGACGGTGACGCTGGCGGCGGCCATGGCGTAGCCGAGCAGGTCGCGGATCGCCGGCAGATCGAGCGCGGCAATCGCATCTGGATCAAGCTTGTCGGTCTTCGCAAGCTGCGCCAGCAAAGCTGCGTGGAAGGTATCTCCGGCGCCGACCGTATCGCGCACCACGACAGAATGGGCGGGCACCGAAACATGACCGGCAGCGCAGAACGCCGTCGCGCCTTTCGCTCCCTCGGTCACCACCACCAGGCGCGCGCCGCAATTGAGCCAGTAGACGGCTGCTTCCACGACCGACACACGGCCGCCCCCGGCGGCGCGCACATCCTCGTCGCTGGCCTTGATGATGGTCGCGGTCCGGTAGAAGCGCTCGGCCGCCGTCGCCCAGCGCGCCATGTCCCCGACCACAGTCGGCCGCAGATTGGGATCGACGCTGATCACACACCGCCCGCATTCGCGTTCGGCGAGCGCGGCGAAAGCCGAGCCGACCGGCTCGACCGCCATCGTATAGGAGCCGAAGGTCAGCGCCCGCACATCCAGCGGCAGCGAGGCCGGCAGATCGGCGAGCCCGAGCGAACGGTCCGCCGCGCCCTCGCCGTGAAAAGCGTAGTGCGGCTGGCCATTGTCGTCAGTCGCAACCATTGAGATCGTCGACAGCCGATCGGTACGAACCAGAAAGCGATCGTCGATGCCCTCGTGAACGAGAATGCCGGCCAAGAGCGCGCCGAAGTGGTCGCGCGAGATGCCGCCGAGGAAACCAGCTTTCACACCGAGCCGCGCGAGGCCAATCGCGACGTTGAAGGGCGAGCCTCCGGCAACGGCACGCGCCGGCATCTCCGAGCCTTCGGCCGGGCCGACAAACAAATCGATCAGCGCTTCACCACAGACCAGGATCATGCCGCAGCTTTCTCGCAGGCCGCGGCCACGCGAATAGGTTCAGCAACGAGGATGGTTGGCCTGCGCATCGGTCAATCCTTGAACAGCACGTCGTGATCTGGGGCGAAGGCCGCGAGCAAGGGCAACGCCGCACCGCCGATCGCGCGCGCATCGCGCCCGATCGAACCTTCCACCACCACTGCGTCGGTGAGGCCCTGCTGGTCGATGCGGGCGCGCTGCGCACGGGTCTGCGCGACAAGGCGCTCGCGCACGTCGGCGGGGAACGCGCCGTCGATCACGATCGCCTCGAAATCGATCACCGCCAGCAGCGAGGTGATCGCCTGCGCCAGCGCCTCGGCGGCCTCCGAGATCCAGACGTCGAGCGGCTCGGCGAAGTTCGACCAGTCGTCCGGCGACAGCCAGATGTCGGTGCCGCGCCGGCCGGCGGCGATCAACCGACGCTCCAGCCGATAGATCGAGGCGGTGCGGATCAGTTGCTGCAAGCTCGCATCACCATTCGGCTCGCGACGCATGATCGGCATCGACCCGAGTGCGCCGGCATTGCCGCTGCGACCGGGAAACAGGCTGCCGTTGAGGACGATGCCGCCGCCGATGAAGGTCCCGACATAGAAATAGGCGAAGTCGCGATAGGATGCGCCGGCGCCGAAGGTGAGCTCGGCGGCGCACGCCGACGTCGCGTCGTTGCAGAGGCGGACCGGCCAGCGCGCGAAACGACGCGACAGCTCGGCCACGACATCGAAATCCCGCCATTGTCCGAGCGCGCCCGGCGGCGTCTCGAGATCGGCCTCCCAGTTCCAGAGTTCGAACGGCATCGCGACCCCGAGGCCGCTGATGCGGCCGTGCTGCGCGACCGGCAGTTCGGCCAGCAGGTTCGGCATCTCCCGTTCGGCGAAGGCGAGGATCTCTTCGGGCGCGGGATAGGGATAGATCATGCGGCGTCGCGCGCGGATGCCGGCGGTGAAATCCATCAACACCAGGTCACAGCTGCGCCGACCGATCATGAGGCCGAGCCCGAAGGCGCCGTCCGGATTGAGCGTATACGGCACCGATGGCTGGCCGATACGGCCGCGCTGCGGCTCGCCGGCAAGTAGCAGTCCATCCGCCTCCAGGCGATTGATGATGACCGTGGTGGTCTGGGTCGAAAGGCCGGTCAGACGCGCGATCTCGACCTTGGCGAGACTGCGCTGGCGGCGGATCAGGGACAGGATCAGGCGCTCATTATAAAGGCCGACGCCGCTCTGGCTGGTGCCGCGGCTCCCGGCCGACAGAGCGGTCATGGGTTGGCTGGCGCCCACAACCGGCGCTTCTTCATCCATCCTCCGCTCCCCAAAAATAGCCGTTTTCCAGCACTGCAACGGCATTGCAACGATCCAGGGCCTACGTCCAGGCTTCGCTGAAGCTTCGCTCCGGTGCGCCAGAGCGCGCACCGCATTCCTGACAATGGGCGGGTTCGGACTCGCCTGTCAATAATTAAATCGGGATGATTTATTTATTGACAAGTAACCGCGGGCAAGGCCTCATAGCGAAACTGAAGGGCAACAGGGTATCGCGCACTCGATCCGCGCAGCCTCAATGTCAGCCCGATGGGAGGGAAGAAATAATGCGTCAGCCAGTCGTGTTCTTTGCCGCGCTCGGGATCGCCCTGGGCGTCACCGCCGCCAACGCCGCCGACAAGCCGGTCGTCGGCCTCATCACCAAGACCAATACCAATCCATTCTTCGTCAAGATGAAGGCGGGCGCAGAAGAGGCGGCGACCGCCAATGGCATCGAGCTGCGCTCGTTCGCCGGCAAGGTCGACGGCGACAATGATGGCCAGGTCGCTGCCGTCGAAAATCTGATCGCCTCCGGCGCCAAGGGCATCCTGATCACGCCGAACGACTCCCGCGCCATCGTGCCGGCCATCGAAAAAGCGCGCGCCGCCGGCATTCTGGTGATTGCGCTCGACACGCCGCTCGACCCGCCGACGGCGGCGGACGCGACCTTCGCCACCGACAATTTCCTGGCCGGCGAATTGATCGGTCAGTGGGCGGTGAAGACGCTGGGGCCGAAGGCGGCCTCAGCCAAGATCGCACTGCTCGACCTCAACGTGAACCAGATCTCGGTCGACGTCGCGCGCGACCAGGGATTCCTGAAAGGCTTCGGCATCGATCTCGGCAATCCGGCAAGGATCGGCGACGAGAAGGATCCCCGCATCGTCGGACATGACGTCACCCTCGGCAGCGAGGAAGGCGGCCGCAAGGCGATGGAAAACCTGTTGCAGAAGGATCCGGGGATTTCCGTGGTCTATACCATCAACGAACCGGCGGCTGCGGGCGCCTATGAGGCGCTGCGTTCGGTCGGCCGCGACAAGGACGTGCTGATCATCTCGGTCGACGGCGGCTGTCCCGGTGTGCGCAACGTCAAGGACGGCGTGATCGGCGCGACCTCGATGCAGTTTCCACTGTTGATGGCGGCAAAGGGCGTCGAGGCCGTGAAGAAGTTCGCCGAGACCGGCAGCAAACCGCAGCCTACGCCCGGGCACGATTTCTTCAATACCGGCGTCGAGCTCGTGACCGACAAGCCCGCCGCGGGCCTGACCTCGATCGACAGCGCCGCCGCCTTGAAGAAGTGCTGGGGCTAGGCGAAGCTCTTAAATTCGGCTGAGGCCAGGCGCCGCGCGATGTCGCGACGCCTGGCAGAGAACCGATGGCCCCGCCGACCGCCGGCGGCCAATCCTGTGTCGAGGAAGGCGCGATGACCGATATCGGCAACAGCCAGCCCGCCATCCAGGTCCTTGAGGCCCAACCGGACAAGAAGGATCTGAACGACCGCGTGGCCGAATTCGAGGTCCGCGCCAAATCCCCGCTGCGCAAGCTGCAACATTTTCTCCACGCCAATCCGACGGCGGTGCCGGCGATCGTGCTGTTTCTCGGCATCGCGGCTTTCGGTTTCATCGTCGGCTCGCGCTTCCTCTCCTCCTTCAACCTGTCGCTCATCATCCAGCAGGTGACGATCATCGGCGTGATCGGCGTGGCCCAGACGCTGATCGTGATCACCGCCGGCATCGATCTGTCGGTGGGCGCCATCATGGTGCTGTGCTCGGTGATCATGGGCAAGCTTGCGGTGACGGCCGGCCTGCCCGCCCCCCTCGCGCTCCTGATCGGCATCGCGGCCGGCGGAGGCTGCGGCGCGATGAACGGTGTCCTGGTGACGCGGCTCAAGCTGCCGCCCTTCATCGTGACGCTCGGCACCTGGTCGATCTTTTTCGCGCTCAACCTTTGGTATTCCGCCTCCGAAACCATCCGCTCGCAGGACGTCGCGAAGGCCGCGCCGTTCCTGCAGGTGCTGGGAACGCCGGTGGACATTCTTGGTGCCCGCTTCACCTATGGCTCGTTCTTCATGCTGGCCCTGGTCGGACTGATCTGGTTCGTGCTCAACCGCACCGCGTTCGGCCGCCATCTCTACGCGGTCGGCGACGATCCCGATGCGGCGCGGCTCGCCGGCATCCGCACGGGGCGCGTCCTGTTCACGGTCTATGTGACGGCGGGCGTGATCTGCGCGCTCGGCGCGTGGGCGCTGATCGGGCGGATCGGCTCGATCAGTCCGCAGGCCGGCCAGACCGCCAATCTCGACAGCATCACGGCGGTCGTGGTCGGCGGCGCGAGTCTGTTCGGCGGGCGCGGCTCGATCGTCGGAACGCTGGTCGGCGCCCTGATCGTCGGCGTGTTCCGCAACGGGCTCGCGCTCTCCGGCGTCGACGTGCTGTGGCAGGAATTCACCGTGGGCTGGCTGATCATCATCGCCGTCGCGCTCGATCAATGGATCCGGAAGGTTTCGGCATGAGCAACGACAGCCAAACGTCCAAGTCGACGTCAGCGTCAGCGTCGATCCTGCAGGCACGCGGCCTCGTCAAGCGTTACGGCCGGGTCGTCGCGCTCGACAACGCCGACTTCGATCTGCTGCCGGGCGAGATTCTCGCGGTGATCGGCGACAACGGCGCTGGCAAATCCTCGCTGATCCGCGCGCTCTCCGGAGCGATGATGCCGGATGCGGGCGAGATCAGGCTGAACGGCCAGAAGGTGACGTTCCACTCGCCGCTCGATGCGCGGGGTGCCGGCATCGAGACCGTGTATCAGACGCTCGCGTTGTCGCCGAGCCTTTCCATTGCCGACAACATGTTCCTGGGGCGTGAACTGCGCCGCGGCGGCCCGCTCGGTTCCGTCTGCCGGATACTGGATCGCAAGGCCATGCAGCGCATCGCGCGCGAGAAGCTGACCGAGCTCGGCTTGTTGACGGTTCAGAACATCAATCAGCGCGTCGAAACCCTGTCGGGCGGCCAGCGGCAGGGTGTGGCGGTGGCGCGGGCAGCAGCCTTCGGCTCGCGCGTGATGATCATGGACGAGCCGACCGCGGCGCTCGGCGTCAAGGAATCGCGCCGCGTGCTCGAACTCATTCTCGACGTGCGCCGGCGCGGCGTGTCGATCGTGCTGATCAGCCACAACATGCCGCACGTCTTCGAGATCGCCGACCGGATTCATATCCATCGGCTCGGGCGGCGGCTGACCGTGATCGACCCGAAATCCTACACCATGTCGGACGCGGTCTCCTTCATGACCGGCGCACGGTTGCCGGTCGAGATCGCCGCGTGAGGCTGCCGGAATGTCCGCTTTGCGCGAGGCCGAAGGCGGAAGTGATCCAAACTCGCCGAGCCGCTCAATCCTTGAAACGCGCCATGATGATCTCGCTATGCGGCGTTGCGCCCCAGCGCCGTTCGGGTGCCGAGTAGCTCTGCCTCCATCAGTGCGTCCTGGATCCGCACAATTTCCGCGGCGGTGATCTTGACCAACGGCGGACGAACCACGGCGCGCGGCAGTTTGCCAAGCAGCACCAGCGCTTCCTTCATGCGGTTGTGCATGTCGATGAAGGGATCGGCGTAGAACACACGCGCCATCGGATAAATCCGGTCGTTCAGCCGGCGAGCTTCCGCGAGATCGTTGACCTTCACTGCGCGATAGAGCCTGGCCTGAAGGTCGGCGATGACGCTGCCGCTGCCGGAAAGCAGGCCATTGCAGCCGAGCACCAGCGAACTCAAGAGCCACGCGCTGTTGGTGGACAGCACGTTGACGGGACGCGCGCGACCCTGCAGCGCGCGAATCTGACTCTCGTGCTGCGGCACCAGGGTCGTCCAGTCCTTGATTGCGCGGATGGTCGGCACTTCGTCGAACAGCCGCTCCAGCGTCGCCGCCGGATAGCCCTGTCCTGTGGTCAAAGGATATTGAAAAACGATCAGTGGCAGATCGGTCGCATCGCCGATGGTCTTGAAATGGGCCAGCACCATCCCGGCCGACTGGCCGAGTGTGAAGGGAGCCGGCGGGAACACCAGCAGCGCCGAAGCCCCGCCGGCCTGAGCTTGCCGGG
>WNFA01002373.1_pt1 | contig 20583 bp, 18 predicted proteins | sample 5400481 | NCBI WGS metagenome assembly WNFA01 (sample SAMN13153340, study PRJNA577476) | soil metagenome | isolation source: 120 cm saprolite under Douglas fir tree site 2 hole 1 replicate 2 | place: USA:California | collected 2015-04-18
CGTACGATATCGCGGACCAGTTCTCATCCCGTCCTTCCGCGCCCACGTAGAGTTCTAATCGCTCGCGGAATGATCTTCGATCAAGAAGATCAAGTACTGGCTGACATACATTAGAGAAGTTGATCGAAGACCACCGACTCGAACTCATCGATCCGGGCAAAAACTGGATCGTTTGTGATGAAGGCCGTCGCCCTCGCGCGGACGCCGGTCGCCGCTTGCAGGGCATCGGGTGTCCGCAAGCGATGCACCGCGCGTAATCGTGCGGCAATATCTGCCGTTTCCAGGTCTGGTGCAATCCACTGCAGGTTGGGATAGGTAGAAAGCAAACCGTAGAACTCGTCGACTCTGTGCTCGTCGTTATCGCGATACGAAGGGACGAGCAGTTCCGTCATCGTGATTGTCGAGGTCACGGCCTCATGCCCCGTCCGTTCCACCCACGAAAAGACGGCATCGGCGAGCGCGAGATAGCGTGGATTTGCTTCCAACTGGTAGATAAAAATGCTGGTGTCGAGGGCGATCCGGCGATGACGCCGGAGAAATGATCGAAGCCGCTCTACTCCCAACTCTGGCGTTCCTTGCGAACATGTTGCGATGGATAACTACTGCCGGCCAACCCCCGAATTGCCGCCCGATGAGAAACCGGCTTCTGTAGTACCAGTACTCTGTTTCCGCGTACCACGACCAGCACCTTGTCCCCTGCCCTCAACTGGAGCGCCTCTCGTGCCTCCCGCGGGATCACGATTTGATTTTTGGAAGAAACTGTTGCATGTGCCATCGCTTTACATTCTAGCATAAAGTAAAGCGCGCGTTCCAGCGCCAGCGGGCGCTTCCTCTTCCCCCATTGCTTTTCGCCACGAGGCCCGTTTAGATTCCTACAGAAGCCCCCGCTTCTCGAACGCGACTATGCCCGAAACGATCACAACAACCCGCTTCAACGGACACTCGATGGTGGGCACGCTCGAACGTGTGTTGGTGTGCTCCCCCCGCACCGCAGGATGGAACCAGCCGGATCGCGTTACTCGATGGGACGATCTAGGATTCCTCCACGCCCCCAATTTCGACGAAGCCCAACGTCAGCACAACGCACTCTGCCGCCAACTCCAAGCCGCCGGTGCCGAAGTCTCAGAGATCGCTCCAGCGCCCGACTTCACTCTCGACGCCGTCTACACCCATGACTCTTCCCTCGCTACGGACTTGGGCCTGATTCTCATGCGTCCCGGCAAACCCACGCGCATTCCCGAAGCAAAGCATCACGGCGTATTTGCGGAAACGCTCGGCATCCCGACCCTCGGCGCAATCACCAGCCCCGGCACGACCGAAGCCGGCGACATCCTCTGGCTCGACGCGAAGGCTCTGCTCATCGGCCGCGGCTACCGCACCAACGCTGCCGGCATCGAACAAATGCGCACGCTGCTCGCGCCGAAAGGCGTGGAGGTTCTCTCCGCCCCGCTCCCTCACGGCCAAGGTCCCGCCGTCTGCCTGCACCTAATGTCGCTGATCAGCCTCCTCGATGAGCGCACTGCCCTCGTCGATCTCCCCTGGCTCGCGGTCGAAACCGTCGAACTGCTCCAGTCGCGCGGATTCAACTTTATCGCCATCGACGATTCCGAGCGCGACACGCTGGCCTGCAACGTCCTAGCCCTCGGCGGCAACCGCCTGCTCGCCATCGAAGAGAACCGCAAAACCAACGCCCGCCTGCGCCAGGCCGGATTCGACCTCCGCACCTTCCCCGGCACCGAACTCTGCATCAACGGCGGCGGCGGCCCCACGTGTCTAACACGTCCGTTACTGCGGGGATAAAGCAATGACCATGTGGGGACGGCCGCCTCGGCCGTCCGCCGCGCAAAGCGAGGCGCCCGTTTCCCGGGCCCAAATCCCTGCCCCACATCCTGCTAGAATAACTTTGCATGCTTCTTCCCTTCGTCCGCGAACTCTTTGCGGACGTTGAAACTCTTCCCGCCTTCACGCGTGCAGCCTCCCACCTGAAAGAGGGCACGGGGCGCATTCGTGTATCCGGACTCACGCCTTCCGCCAAAGCCTTGCTGCTCGCCCTGTTGCAACGCCGCGCCGAACGCCCCCTGATCTTCGTGGTCAGCGACAACCGCGCCGTCGAGGAGTTCGTCCCCGTGCTCCAGGGTTTCTGCGAACTCACCGGAGCCTGCGATCCCGAATCCGTCGTCGCCCTGCCCGCCCGCGACGTGCTCCCCTTCCAGAATCTCTCCCCACACCCCGAACTTCAGGAAGAGCGCGCCACCGCGTTGTGGAAAATCGCCGTCGGCACCGCCTCCATCATCGTCACTCCCGTGGCCGCCACGGCGATCCGCCTGCGCTCCGCCGACTACTACGCCGACCTGGCCCGCACGGTTCGCCGCGGCGAATCGTTCGATACCGACGCCCTGCTCGCGCACCTGAACACTGTCGGCTACAGTTCCGCCGACGTCGTCGAAATGCCCGGCCAGTACGCCCTGCGCGGCGGCATCCTCGACGTTTACTCGCCCGAGGCTGAGCGCCCGGTTCGCATCGAATTCTTCGGCGATGAAGTCGATTCCATCCGCCGCTTTGATCCCGCTTCTCAGCGCTCCTCCAATCCCGTGGACGAAGCCCTTCTGCTCCCACTGACCGAGACTCCGGTGAGCGATCACCTGCTCGGCGCAATCCATACCCGGCTCTCCGGCAAACGCATCACGGGCAACGAAGAAATCGTGGAAGCCGCGGTCCGCGCGGGTGGAGTGACCACCTTCCCCGGCTGGGAGTTCTACGCCCCGGTCGCTGGCGCAGACCATACCGTATTCGACCTTCTCCCGCACGCCGCAATTCTTCTCGATGAGCCCGACCAACTCAGACAAGAGTTCGACCGCTTCTGGACCCGTGTCGCCGAAATGCACGAACGCAGTGGCGTCGGCAATCTCGTGCGCCCCGAGGATCTGTATCTTGAGCCTGAAACCTGGTGGCAGAAAGTAGCCGCCCTTCCGGGCGCCGACGTCGAGCACCTAGGCATCACCCGCAGCGAAGACCAGGCCTCTGAGATCGCTTTTCTCACCCAGCCCGCTCCCCGCTTCCATGGCGCGGTTCCGGCAATGCTCGAAGAAGTTAAGAAGCTGACTGCGGACGGCAAGCAGGTCCTCCTCGCGGTCCCCAACACCGGAGAAATCGAGCGCCTGGCCGACGTCTTCACCGAATACAACGTCTCCTTCCGCCTCGGAAGCCGCACCCGCAGCGGCGAGAGCTACGCCGACGAAACCAGCTACTTCGCCGGAGAAGTGTTTACCACAACGCTGGCCAAAGCCTACGTTCCCGACGGCGTCACGCTGCCCGAAGCGAATCTCGCCATCTTCGGCGCCCGCGATCTCTTCGATGAATCGGAAGCCGTCGCCTCCCGCCCCCAGCGCCAGAAGTCGAAGGTCTCCGCGTTTCTTTCCGACTTCCGTGACCTGCAAGTCGGCGATTACGTTGTCCACGTCGAACACGGCATCGGCCAATACCAGGGACTGAAGGAAATCAACCAGGGCGACGGCAACGCGGAATTCATGTTGCTCGAGTACGCCGAAGGCGCGCGTCTCTACGTCCCCCTCACGCGCCTCGACCTGATACAGAAATATCGCTCCTCCGAAGGTGCCAAGCCGGTTCTCAGTCACCTCGGGACCGCAGCCTGGTCCAAGACCAAGGCCCGCGTGCGCAAGGCCATGAAAGACATGGCCGACGAACTGCTCAAGCTCTACGCCGAACGCAAAACCGCCGTGGGCCATGCATTCCCGCAAGGCAACGAGTGGGTCCGCGAGTTCGAAGACGCTTTCGAGTTCAGCGAAACCGAAGACCAGGCCCAGGCGATCGCCGACGTCACTCGTGACATGGAATCTTCCCAGCCCATGGACCGCCTGCTCTGCGGTGACGTCGGATACGGCAAGACCGAAGTCGCCATGCGCGCCGCCTTCAAAGCCGTCAGCGACAACAAACAGGTCGCCGTGCTAGCTCCCACGACGGTGCTCGCCTTCCAGCACTACGAAACCTTCAAGCAGCGCTTCGCCGCATTTCCCGTCACCATTTAGATGATCAGCCGGTTCCGCAATGCCAGGCAGCAAATAGAAATCCTGCAAAAGACCGAAGCCGGCAAGATCGACGTCCTCATCGGCACCCACCGCATCCTCTCGAAAGACCTCAAGTTCTCCGACCTGGGCCTGCTCATCGTTGACGAAGAACAGCGCTTCGGCGTCCGCCACAAAGAACGCATCAAGCAGATGCGCAAGCAAGTGGACGTACTAACCATGTCCGCCACGCCGATCCCGCGTACGCTGCACATGTCACTGGTCGGCCTGCGCGACATGAGCGTGATCGAGACGCCACCGAAAGATCGCATGGCGATCCAGACGGTAGTAGCGAACTGGGATGAGAAATTAATTCAATCCGCGATCGAGCAGGAACTCGAGCGCTGCGGCCAAGTCTACTTCGTCCACAACCGCGTCGAGAGCATCTGGGAGATCGCCGCCAAGCTGCAGGCGATGGTTCCCAAAGCGAGGGTCGCCGTCGGCCACGGCCAGATGGGCGAATCCGAATTAGAAAAAGTGATGCTGAAGTTCATGCACCACGAAGCCGACATCCTGGTCGCGACCACGATCATCGAAAACGGCCTCGACATTCCCCTCTGCAACACGATTCTGATCAACCGCGCTGACCGCCTCGGCCTCTCCGAGCTCTATCAACTGCGCGGCCGAGTGGGTCGCTCCAACCGCAGCGCCGACGCCTGGCCGCGTTGAAGGAATTCTCCGATCTCGGAGCTGGATTCAAAATCGCCGCCCTAGACCTGGAACTGCGCGGCGCGGGAAATCTCTTGGGAGGCGAGCAGAGCGGCCACATCGAAGCCATCGGCTTCGAACTATACACGCAGATGCTAGAGCGCGCCGTCCGCGAAATGAAGGGTGAAGCCGCCCCCGACGAGGCCGAGACCCAGCTCAACCTCGGGCTCAACATCCGCATCCCCGCCGACTACATTCCTGAGGAGAATCAGCGCCTGAGAATGTACAAGCGTGTGGCCGGAGTCGAAACCGAATCCCAATTGGGCGACGTTGGGTCCGAACTGCAAGACCGCTACGGCCCGCCTCCGCCCGCAGTCCGCAACCTGCTCGACTACGCCTCGCTCAAACTGCTTTGCATGCGGGTCGGCGTAAATGCCATCGAACGCAAACGCGACTCCGTCACGTTCAAATTTCGCCAGAACGCCGCCGTCGATCCCGAACAGTTGGCCCGTTTCGTTTCCGCGCAGCGCGGCGCCCAGTTCACTCCCGACGGCATGCTGAAGTTCGTCCTGAAAGTTTCCGCCGCCGAAGAAGTGCTCCGAGCCCTGCGCACAGTCTTGGAGCAACTGGCGAGCGAGGAAACAGCATCAGAGGTGGGACTCAAAGCGAATAGCCCGTCTGTTTCCTAGCCGCGAAGCGGCGTTATGTGAAAGCCCGGCACGGAAGTGCCGGGAAAACCCACAGTGGATACAGAGAGTCCCGTAGGGGCGCCACGGCTTTTTGCCGTGCAGCAATAGACTCAACGATGCTACGGGATCCTCAAGAGATCGCCCGTCACAAACGCCACCATTTACAATTGCTCGGTCCCAAGCAAGGGACCAACGACTAACGACCAACGACGCCCCGTACCATGACCATGAAAGTCCGCAAAGCCGTTTTCCCCGCCGCCGGCCTGGGCACCCGCTTTCTGCCCGCCACCAAAGCGCAGCCTAAAGAAATGCTCCCGCTGGTCGACAAGCCCATCATTCAATACGGCGTCGAGGAAGCCATGGCCTCCGGCTGCGATCAGATCCTCATCATCACTGGGCGCGGCAAGCAGGCCATCGAGGACCACTTCGACGTCAGCTACGAGCTGGAAAAAATGCTCGAGGAACGTCAAAAGACAGACCTGCTCAAGATCGTGCGCAACATCTCCGACATGATGCACGTCGCCTACGTTCGCCAGAAGGAAGCCCTCGGCCTCGGACACGCGGTGCTGATGGCCCGCGAGCTGGTGGGTAACGAGCCCTTCGCCGTGCTCCTCGCCGACGACGTGATCGACGCCGAAGTCCCCTGCCTCAAACAGATGGTGCAAGTCTTCGAACAGAAGCAGTGCTCGGTAATCGCAGCCCAGGTCGTCGAAGGCAAGATGATCTCTTCTTACGGCGTGTTCGACACCAGGCCCGCCGACGGCAGCTTCGGCGGACGTCTCTTCGAGATCAAGAACATGGTCGAGAAGCCTAAGCCGGAAGAAGCCCCATCGAACCTGGCCATCATCGGCCGCTATATCCTGACTCCCGCCATCTTCGACAGCCTCGCCGAAACGCCCACCGGCGCCGGAGGCGAACTCCAACTCACCGACGGCATGCGCCTGCTCCTGCAAAAGGAAAAGATGTACGCCTACGTCTACGAAGGCCGCCGCCACGACACCGGCGACAAGCTAGGATTCCTCAAGGCGACGGTTGAGTTCGCCCTGAAACGCGAAGACCTAGGCGGCCCCTTCCGCGAGTACTTGAAGGGCCTGAAGCTCTAAAGACTGTTGTCATTCCGAGGAGCGCAGCGACGAGAAATCTGGGTCCCTGCCGGCGTCAAGCAAACCCGAGATTCCTCGCTCCGCTCGGAATGACAGAATGTAAGAGTAAGAGGGTGCCCCACCCTTGTCGCGTTTTTTGCGACAGGGTGGGGATTTTGACTCTAGTTTTGAACTTGACTTTCCCTTAACTTCTTCGACTTCTCCTCCACACCCCGCGCCAGCTTTTCCTTGTGCGCTTCCAGCTTCTTAGCAATAGCCGCATCCCCCAGCCCAATCATCTGTGCCGCCAGAATCCCCGCATTGGTAGCCCCCGGCTTCCCAATCGCCACTGTAGCCACCGGAATCCCCGCCGGCATCTGCACCGTCGCCAGCAGCGAATCCATCCCCTGCAACGAAGTCGAAGGAATCGGCACTCCAATCACCGGCAGCGTAGTGTGCGCCGCAATCACTCCCGCTAAATGAGCCGCCCCACCCGCCCCCGCAATAATCACCCGAATCCCGCGCCCCGCCGCCTTCCGCGCGAAGTCCGCCGTACGCTCCGGCGACCGATGCGCCGAAGTAACATCCATCTCATAGGCGATCCCAAACTCCTCCAGCGCCTTCCCCGCCTCGCGCATAATCTCAAGATCCGAATCGCTTCCCATCACAATGGAAACCAGCGCCTTGCTCATCGTTCTCCTCTTAAGAAAATTCTGGGACTACTGCCACCCTGAGCGCAGGCTGTGCTTCACGAATGCGAAGCACAACCGCAGTCGAAGGATCCCTACCTTCCACCATTGACCCAGACCTCCTAGGCCACGACCCGCCAAAATCCGTCGAAACTATTTCGTCAAAGCCCGCGCCGCAATATCCCGACGATAATGCGCCCCCTGAAACCCAATCTTCCCGCAAGCCTCGTAAGCCCTTTGCACCGCACTCTCCAAATCGCCAGCCCGAGCCGTCACGCCCAGCACCCGTCCCCCCGCCGTGTAGTAAGCCCCATCCCGCTTCGAAGTCCCCGCATGAAATACTTTGACGCCCGGAATCTTCCCTGCCTCCTCCAGCCCCGAAATCTGTTTCCCCGCCTCAAACGTCCCCGGATACCCTCCCGACGCCATCACCACGCACACCGACGCATCCCGCGACCACCGGAAATCCCCCTCGCTAACGCGCCCCTGCACCGCCGCCTCCAGCGCGTCGACCAGATCGCTCTCCAGCCGCATCAAAATCGGCTGTGTCTCCGGATCTCCAAAGCGCGTATTGAACTCCAGCACCATCGGACCGCGCGCCGTCATCATCAGCCCGCAGTAGAGCACGCCCTTAAACTCCGCTCCCTCGGCCTTCATCCCAGCGATCACCGGACGCGCAATGTGATTCACCAACCAGTCCCGCATGGTGTCGTCCACGATGTCCGCCGTCGAGTAAGCTCCCATCCCGCCAGTATTCGGACCCGTATCACCATCCCCAACTCGCTTGTGATCCTGCGCCGCCACCAGTGGAGCCACGCGCTCGCCATCGCTCAGCACCAGGAACGAAAGCTCGTCTCCCTTCAAACACTCCTCAAGCACGACGCGCGCGCCCACATCGCCAACTATTCGACCGCTAAGCATCTCCGCCGCCACGCTAGCCGCTTCTTCTTTACTCTTGGCAATCACCACGCCCTTGCCCGCCGCCAGCCCGTCCGCCTTGACCACGACGGGAGTATGGAAATGTCCCAGAGCCGAGCGCACCTGCTCCATCGAATCGCAAATCGCGTAGTGCGCCGTAGGGATGTAATGTCGCCGCAGAAACTCCTTGGCAAAACTCTTGCTCGACTCCAGCTGCGCCGCCGCCCGCGTCGGACCAAACACCGGCCACCCGCGCCGCGTAAACTCGTCCACCACCCCAAGCGTAAGCGGCAACTCCGGACCCACCACGGTAAGATCCGGCTGCACCCGCGCCGCCAGCGCCGTCAGCGACTCGAGACTCTTCAGATCCACCGCCAGGCATTCCGCCTCGTCCGCGATCCCTCCATTCCCCGGCGCGCAATAAACCTGCGAAACCCGCGGCGACTGCCGCAGCTTCCACACCAGCGCATGCTCACGCCCGCCGCCACCGAGTACGAGAACTTTCATAGCCAGAGGAAATTCTAAAGCAAGTTAGGGTAGGGGTTGAGGAGGAAACCTGTCAAACGAAGAGGAGTCGAACTAGGAGGCAGACTTTCGACAGATTTTGCACGTTTGGGCCCCCCATCCGCACATGTCGGGCGTCATGCTGAGCGCACCGCTTTTCAGGCGGACCGAAGGATCTCGCGCGCATCGCCACTGCATTCAGACCAAGCACTGAATCCAAGTTAACCACGCTTAACCTCACGCCGTATAATCCCCACAGATGATTACTCGCTCCAAGGAAGACTACCTCAAGTCGATTCTCGAAGCCGAGAGTGAAGGCGAGGAAGTCATTTCCGCGCGTCTGGCCGACTGGCTGAAAGTCTCACCCCCAGCCGTCACCATGGCCCTGCGCCGCCTCAAGAAGGACGGCCTAGTCCGCGTCGAAGGCCACGGCCTGGTGCAACTCACCGCCGCCGGACGCAAGATCGCCCGCAAGCTGACCCTGCGCCATCACCTTATTGAACGCATGCTCTCCGAACTCTTCGGCATGGAGTGGTGGAAGGTTCACGACGAAGCGGAACGCCTGGAGCACGCCGTCTCCCCCGACTTCGAAGGCAAACTTCTCGCCAAACTTGGCCCCGGAGGCACCTGCCCCCACGGCAATCTCAGCGAGATGGAAAGTCCCGGCAGCCGCCGCCGCCGAGGCCTGATCCTGATCGCCGACGCCACCCCGGGCAAGGCTTACACGGTAAGCGGCATCTACGAACGCGACCGCCGCCTCCTCCAATTCCTAGAAGCCCGCGGCATCCGCCCCCAAGCCAAACTCCGCCTGCTAGAACGCAACTACGACCAAACCGTAACCATCCGCACCACAGCAGGCAAAGTAGTGCTGGGCCCTCCAGCCGCAGAGAAAATCTGGGTCTCTCCCGACTCCACATCCACCCTTTAAAAGGTTGATCGGTCGATCTTCGTAGCGCCGCCGTCCCGGCGGCTGTCCGGCGGGCGTCCGCGCCCGCCGTGCCAGTAAGTGGCCTCGGAACAAGGGCTTTGAAGTGTGCGTGACCACTGAACGCCGGGGGAAGAAGCAAAAGGACACCGTCAAACTCCAGCCCCGTAGGGACGGCATACGATAGCCCGGGACGTAAGTCCTGGGTAAGACCCAACGATAGAACCAAGTCCCGCAGGGACGGCACGAGTTGCCCTACTCAATCCCCCCGCTATCCGTCAGGAAAGGGCACGCTTCCAACCGTGCCGTTTCCCACACTCACATTTAAAGTTAACTGTAGTTAATCTAAATTGGTGTATACTCATTAACCATGGAAACCGTGAGGGATGCGTTGCCTGGGAAGCGCAGTAGATGAATAGTGCAGACAAAGATATGAACGCACCCGGCGACACTGCCCACGTATCCCTTGAAGGCGTCCACGGCACCGTCGAAGTCCCCCACCATCGCGCCGGCTTCTGGGACCAATGGCGCGCCTTCGTCGGACCCGCCATTCTCGTTAGCGTCGGCTACATGGACCCCGGCAACTGGGGCACCGACCTCCAGGCCGGCGCCCAATACAAATACGGACTCTTATGGGTCGTAGGCCTCGCCAGCCTCATGGCGATCTTCATGCAGGTAATCTCCGCCCGCCTCGGTGTAGTAACCGGCAAGGATCTAGCCCAATGCTGCCGCGACTGGTATCCCAGCTGGACCCGCTGGCCCAACTGGCTGATGAGCGAGATCGCCATCGGAGCCTGCGATCTGGCGGAAGTCCTGGGCAGCGCCGTCGCCCTGAATTTGCTGTTCCATATTCCGTTACTGTGGGCCGTCATCATTACCGGCGTCGACGTGCTGCTGCTCCTCGCCCTGCAAAGCTTTGGCATGCGCACCATCGAAGCCGTGATCCTGCTGCTGATCGCGACCATCGCAGTCTGCTACTTCATCGAGATCTTCGTTCTCCCCCAGACCCAACCCTCCTTCTCGGAAATGGCCCGAGCCCTCGTATCCCCGCACTTCCGTCAACCCGGCATGCTCTACGTCGCGATCGGCATCATCGGCGCCACGGTCATGCCCCACAACCTCTACCTGCACTCCGCCCTGGTGCAAAGCCGCAAGCTGCAGAAAGACACGCCTTCGATTCGCCGCGCCGTCCACTTCAACACCCTCGACTCCATCGTCGCCCTGACCGTAGCCTTCTTCGTCAACGCCGCGATTCTCGTTCTCGCAGCGACGGTGTTCTTCGGCAAGCACAGCGTAACCCTGCCGGAAGGACAGGTAATCCACTTCGCCGCCAGCAGCGACTGGATTCGCGTCGCCTACCTGACCCTGGCCCCATTGCTGGGCACGGCTCTTGCCAGCACCCTGTTCGCCGTCGCCCTGCTAGCCAGCGGCCAGAGCAGCACCATCACGGGGACGCTCGCCGGCCAAGTCGTTATGGAAGGCTTCATGCACTGGCGAATCAAGCCCTGGGTACGCCGCCTCATCACGCGCACGCTGGCAATCCTCCCCGCAGTCTTCATCATCGGCTTGCGCGGCGAAGGCAGCGTCACCGATCTGTTGGTCCTCAGCCAGGTCGTGCTCGCGCTGCAGCTCCCGTTCGCCATGTTTCCCCTGCTGCACTTCACCAGTTCCGAAAAGCGAATGGGAAAGTGGAAGAATGGCCTGCTCCTGCTGGTCGCCGGCTGGACCAGTGCTATCTTGATCACATCGATGGACCTCTACGGCCTGCCCGACTCGCTAAAAGCCGCCTGGCAGATCATCACCGGCGGATGAACAACAAGCCGAAAGCTCGCAGGTCCTAGCCGCGAAGCGGCGTAAGAATGCAGCCCACGGCGTAAGCCGTGGGAAAAGCAGGAAGCAGACAAGCCCCAGCGGGGCGAAAGAATAGTTTTCACGGACCACCTTTCGACTTTGCTTTGAAAGGGTGCGGCTTCAGGTTTGTTTTGGAAGTCGCCGCTTCAGGTTTGTTTTGAAAGGGCTCGGTTGCAAATTGCTTTTGAAAGGGCGCGGCTTCAAGCCGCGCCGCAGATGCCGCAAAATGATCTGCGGCTTTACAGTTTGCTGAAAAACTCTGATTTTGGGTGGCGCAGCGTGATTCGGGGCGAAGAAGTGGCACTAGATTGGCAAATTCCAGCCCGCAGGGGCGACATGTGAAAGCCCGGCACGGCAGTGCCGGGTCGAAATGGAAAGTTCGAACAAGCCCCGCAGGGGCGGCACGAGTTCTCACGCACAGTCGCTGCCCCGGAGGTACCTAATCTGAGTTTTTCACCAAACTGTTTAGCCGCTGAGGGCGATCATCACGCTGTGAAACTGGAAGACCCGAGACGAAACTCATGTACGAAACAATCCTCGTAACGCTGGACGGCACTCCGTCCGATCGCGCTATCATCGAACACATCAAGCAACTCGCCAAGCTGGCACACAGCCGTCTGGTCCTGCTCCACGTCGCCGACGGATGGGCCGCCCGAACCTATGGCCCCGACGCCGTCAGTCCCGAAATCGCCGAAGACACCGCGTACTTGAGCCGAGTTCGAGAAGAGTTACAGTCCGACGGCATTCCAGCCCAAGCTGAACTGGCCTACGGAGAACCCGCCGACCAAATCATCAAATGGGTCGAACAAAAGGGATGCGACCTGGTAGCCATGAGTACTCACGGACACCGCTTTTTAGCCGACATGTTTCTAGGCGCCACAGCCAGCCGTGTCCGGCACAACATCAGCGTCCCCGTGCTGCTGCTCCGCGCGAAATGAACCCGTCGACGGCAAACACATGATTCAACCGTGGTCCTTCCAACTCGCCGCATTGTGTTTAGCCACGTCGCTTGCCGCCGCAGCGCAACAGCCACCAGACGATCCCGTGGCCAACCCCGGACGACCAACCGTCTCCACGCCCGCCACGCTCACTCCTGTTGGCTATCTCCAGTTTGAAACCGGGTTCCTGAACGCATCCCACTCTCCAGAATTCTCTTCCCAGTCCAGTCTTAACGAAGTAATGAAGTTTTCCCTTACGCGCCGCCTCGAGTTGTTGGCGTCAGCCGGACCATTTGCCCATTCCAACGCTGTAGGTCAGTCCGCAAACGGAGCAGGAGGCGTGTCTCTCGGAGCTCAAGTCGTCCTGTTTCCGGGAGAAGGTGCCCGCCCGACAATTGCAATGAGTTATTTTCGCCAGGTCTACGGCGGAGACGTGCCTGACCTCGATCTGGGCAGCGCCCGAAACTCTGCTCAGCTTCTTTTCAGCGCAGACGTTAAAGGCTTCCACTACGACACCAACTACCTTTTCAATGAAGTCATCAATGTTCCGATTCATCGCGCCCAGTTCGGACAGACGCTCTCGGTCTCACATCCGCTCTGGAAAAAGTTAGGCCTGTCCGGAGAAATCTGGCACTTCACCCAACCTTTTCTCCGCGGCCACGCCGTGGGCAACCTGTGGGCACTGAACTACAACCTGCGGAGGAATCTGGTCCTCGACGCCGGCTTCAACCGCGGCTTCACCAGCACATCAACCCGCTGGGAAGTCTTCGTCGGATTCACTTACCTACTCCCGCGCAGAATCCTTCCGCGTTGAACCAGCCACCTGCGATCAGGTTTCCATCCGCGCGGCGGCATCCTGAGCGAGCCGCCTTTCAGGCGGAGCGAAGAGCCTGCCCTGAGTGAAGTCGAAGGGATCTCGCGCGCACGACCACTCTACCCAGCAGGAAACGCCACACCGGAGTGCCTCAGTTCGGCTTGATCCCCCTCTCTCTGCGCACTCTGCGGCCGTTCTCCGCGGCCTCTGCGCTTCAAGGTTTTGATCCGATCTTGAAGCTGCAACACAACACACCCCTACGCATTCCCCTCCGAACGAATTACACTAGTTAAGTCAGCCTGCACTGCGCCGACGTCGTGCGCCCCGCAGTCACTTCCCGGGAAGGCCATCTTATGTCAGTCAATAGTTTCAACAGCCGCTCCACTCTCCAAGTCGGCAAAAAAGAATACGAAATCTATCGCCTCGACGCCCTCGACAAACAAGGCATCGCGACCACGCACCTGCCATTTTCCCTGCGAATCTTGCTCGAAAATCTCCTCCGCCACGAAGACGGACGCAACGTAACCAAAGAAGTAGTCCGCGCCCTCGCCGCCTGGAACAAAGATTCCAAACCCGACCAGGAAATCGCCTTCACCCCCAGCCGCGTCCTGCTGCAGGATTTCACCGGTGTCCCTTGCGTAGTAGACCTAGCCGCCATGCGCGACGCCATGCAGCAACTCGGAGGCGACCCGACGCTAATCAACCCGCTGCAACCGGTAGAACTAGTCATCGACCACTCCGTCCAAGTCGACGAATTCGGCACCCCCAACGCCTTCGACATGAACGCCCTGCTGGAATTCCAACGCAACAAAGAGCGGTACTCCTTCCTCCGCTGGGGACAAACCGGCTTCCGCAACCTGGCCATAGTCCCGCCAGACACCGGCATAGTCCACCAGGTGAATCTCGAGTATCTAGCCCGCGTAATCTTCGTCCAGGAAGCCACCGCCAAGCGCATCGCCTACCCCGACACCCTGGTCGGCACAGACAGTCACACGACGATGGTGAACGGTTTGGGAGTCTTGGGATGGGGCGTCGGTGGCATCGAAGCCGAAGCCGCTATGCTGGGGCAGCCGGTTTCCATGCTGATTCCGCTAGTCGTGGGGGTGAAGCTCACCGGGCGGCTGCGTGAAGGCGCTACGGCTACTGATCTTGTGCTTACGATTACCGAGATGCTGCGGAAGCACGGAGTCGTCGGGAAGTTTGTTGAGTATTTTGGGCCCGGACTACGCGACCTGGGACTGGCGGATCGCGCTACCATTGCGAACATGTCGCCGGAGTATGGGGCGACTTGCGGGATTTTTCCGATCGACAAGGAGACGCTGCGGTATCTGCGACTCACTGGCAGAAGCGAAGAGCAGATTGCACTGGTTGAGGCCTATGCCCGCGAGCAGGGGCTCTTCCATGACGAGAAGACTCCGGAGGCGGAATATTCGGAGTTGCTCTCGCTCGACCTTGGGACGGTGGAACCCAGTTTGGCTGGCCCGAAACGGCCGCAGGATCGCGTCGTTCTGTCGCAGGCGGGGGAATCTTTCCTGAAGGCTCTTCCGTCATTGTTTAAGCCGAGGTCGCCAGCGGCCGTTGCGCCCGCCGCCGCGTGTTCGCCCACGAGTACGACCAAGACGTGGGAGGACGAAGGGGGCAGCCCGGCAGTCTCCGTGGCCGATTCTCCCGTCGAGGAGCACGTCCCGCCCGATGTGAAGACCGCGTTGCGTCACGGCAGCGTCGTAATCGCCGCCATCACCTCCTGCACCAACACTTCGAATCCTTCCGTGCTGATCGGCGCGGGGCTGTTGGCGAAGAAGGCCGTCGAGAAAGGGCTCTCGGTTCCCGCGTGGGTGAAGACGTCGCTCGCTCCAGGATCGAAAGTCGTAACCGATTACCTCGCGAAGGCTGGCCTCACGCCGTACCTCGAGAAGCTGAGATTCCATCTTGTTGGATACGGATGCACGACCTGTATCGGCAACTCCGGTCCTCTTCCCGCCGAAGTGTCGCAAGCGATCGACGAGAAGGAACTCGTGGTCGCCTCCGTGCTCTCCGGCAATCGCAACTTTGAGGGCCGCATCAACTCCGAGGTCCGCGCGAATTACCTGATGTCGCCTCCGCTGGTGGTCGCCTTCGCGCTTGCCGGACGCATCGACACCGACCTGCGCAAGGATCCCATCGGCAAAGACCGCGACGGCGCCGCCGTTTATCTAGCCGACATCTGGCCGACGCAGCGCGAGATCGAGGAAACGATTCAGCAGTCGATCTCCTCCGACATGTTCACCAAGAGTTACAGCGAGGTCTTTCAGGGCGACGAGCGCTGGCGCGGCCTCTCCGTACCGAAGGGCGAAACCTACGCCTGGGAGAAGGATTCCACCTACATCCGCCGCGCTCCGTACTTCGAGGAGATGACGGTGAAGCCCTCGCCGGTCGAGGAAATCAAGAAGGCTCGCGTGCTGGCCGTGCTCGGCGACAGCGTGACCACCGACCACATCTCCCCCGCCGGCTCGATCAAGAAAGACAGTCCCGCCGGAAAATATCTGCAGGAGCACGGCGTGAAGCCCGCCGACTTCAACTCCTACGGATCGCGCCGCGGCAATCACGAAGTCATGGTGCGCGGAACCTTCGCCAACGTTCGCCTGCGCAACAAACTGGTCAACGTCGAAGGCGGATTCACTCGGTACCTTCCCAGCGGAGAAGAAATGTCAATCTTCGACGCCTCGCAGAAATACCAGGCGGAAGGCACGCCGCTCATTATCCTTGCCGGCAAGGAATACGGCTCCGGCTCGTCGCGCGACTGGGCCGCGAAAGGCCCTCGCCTGCTCGGCGTCGCGGCCGTCATCGCCGAGAGCTACGAACGCATCCACCGCTCGAATCTGGTGGGCATGGGGGTCCTGCCTCTGCAATTTCCCACCGGAGAGAATGCGGAATCGCTCAAGCTGATGGGCGAAGAAGTTTTCGAAGTTACCGGCATCCGCAACGTAGTCGAGCACTTCGCCGCCGGACAGAGAGTCAAAGTTCGCGCCAAACCGAAGGGCAAAGATCCGGTCGAGTTCGACGCGCTGGTCCGCATCGACACGCCGCAGGAGGCGCTTTACTACGCCAACGGCGGAATCCTGCAGTATGTGCTGAGACAGTTGCTGGCGGCGAAGCCGAGCGCGCAGACAGTGGGTGTGTAGTTCGACCGGAATCGGGTCGGTTTTGCCTCTCGACAAGATTTCGGGATTTCGGGGGCTTGTGTGGAGCGGACACTCCTGTCCGATGCTTTTTAAGTTGAGTTTGCTGAGGTCACAACTAATAAAGTCAGAGACAAAGGCAAAAGCAGCGGACAAGAGTGTCCGCTCCACACGTGCCTATTCGGACGCCACCAGGCAAGGCGACGCGTCCTGAGGAACTGCGACGGCGCGGGCTGCGTCTTTACGATTTGCGCCGCGCTTGCCCAGCCATTGTTTCAGAAGTTTTCGAGCGGAAGGCGTCAGGCGCGAGAAGAAGAGTCCGGCGCGGCCTTGATCGCTGGCCCAGATCACGTCGGCGTGGCCGTGTAGTTCGCGGTCGGTGCCGGGCAGGACACAGCGGAAGGCGAGGTTCGAAAGCATCGGAACGGGCTCGGTGGCCTGCACCGCGAGGCCGTGCTCGCTGATGTCGATGCCGATCGCGGGCAGCGTGCCGGTCTCGAGTTCGAAATAGACGACGGTCTTCATTTCGTGACGCGGATTTTTGCGGCGATTCTTGGCCCGGAGCTTGCGGCTGATCTCGAACGCGTCTTTCACCTGCGTCGGATCGAGCGGCTTGTAGAGAATGCGGTCCGCTCCGGACTGGAAGGCGTGTCCCGTGCCGGGCCAGGCGCGGCTGGCCACGGCGAGCAGCAGCGGCTTTTGCGGCGGCTCGAGCAAGCCGGCCATTTTCACTACCTCGCGGGCACCGGCGAGATCAAAGTCGACGATTAGCGTGGAGCAGCGGCGGGCCATCACCAACTCCATGGCCTCCTGGCCGGAGTGGCAGGTTACCTGTTGAATTCCAAGTCCGTCGAGGACGGCCTTCAGTCCCTGTCGGGTTGGAACATCTTGACTCCACACCGCAGCCGAGCTACGCATGCACTCCAAAGTACGGCTCGTAAGAAAGCCCGTAAAGTCACAGCGGTAATCCGCCGCGCGATTACCGAAGCGTAGTTTGAAGCAGGGAAAAACACTTGAAATGTGTTGCCCTTCTCTGCGCGCTCTGCGGCCGTTCTCGGCGGTCTCCGCGCTTTAGGGTGGTTGAGAATGCTGATGCGAAATACCAACTTCTCGAGTCCCAGAGATCGCCGAGAACGGCCGCAGAGTACGCGGAGAAATTCGGCGGGATGCGAACCGACGCGCCATCAGGACGCTCGCTCGTACATTCACGCTGCTATAATCGAGGATTGCACCCATGACAGCGAAGCGACTGATTCGATCCACGACAGTTTTGTCGGTACGCCTGGGCGGAAGTGTGGTTCTGGCGGGAGATGGCCAGGTTACTCTGGGTGAATCGGTGATCAAGCACACCGCCAGGAAGATCCGCCGGCTCTACAACGACAAGATTCTTTCCGGATTCGCCGGCTCTACCGCGGACGCGTTTACGCTCTTCAGCCGCTTTGAGGCCAAGCTGGAGCAGTATCACGGCAATCTGGGACGCGCAGCCGTGGAGTTGGCCAAGGACTGGCGCACCGACAAGTTTTTGCGCCACCTGGAAGCGCTGTTGATCGTTTGCGACAAAGAGCAGACGTTCCTGCTGAGCGGACAAGGCGACGTGATCGAACCCGACAGTGGCATCGCGGCGATCGGCAGCGGAGGTCCCTACGCGCAGGCAGCCGCACAGGCACTTTCACTGCACACTCAGCTGGCCGCCCGCCAGATTGCTGAGGAAGCAATGAAGATTGCAGGCAAAATGTGCATCTATACCAATGATTCGGTAACGATCGAAGAACTCTGAGAACCAGTGGTCAGTGAGCAGTGCACAGTTGTCAGCAAAATCCTCATAGCTGATTACTGGTCACTGGTCACTGACCACTGGCCACTGAATTTTATGGCCATATACCTTCCCTCATCCGCCGAAGAAGAACAGCTAGCCCTCGACGACCTCACACCGCGTGAGATCGTCGCCGAACTCGACAAACACGTCATCGGCCAGAACGATGCCAAGCGGGCCGTTGCCATCGCTCTGCGCAACCGAATGCGGCGGCAGAAACTCACTCCCGAACTCGCCGAAGAAATCATTCCAAAAAACATAATCATGATCGGGCCTACCGGCGTGGGGAAGACGGAGATTGCGCGGCGGCTGGCCAAGCTGGCGAACTCTCCGTTTCTCAAGGTGGAGGCTTCGAAGTTTACCGAAGTGGGGTACGTGGGGCGAGACGTCGAGTCGATGGTTCGCGATCTCGTGGAGATTGCGATTGATAACGTGCGGGAGGAGAAGCTGGAGGATGTTGCGGACAAGGCCGAGTTGAATGCGGAGGAGCGGCTGCTGGATATTTTGTTGCCGCCTTCGCCACCGGCGCGTCCGGAGCCTGTGGCCAGCTCGGGGGGCGTGGTCATTGATGGGGGCACTGGGTTAACGGAGTCTTCGAGTCGTACGCGCGAAAAGTTGCGGCAGCAATTGCGCGAAGGAAAGCTCGACGAGCGCATGGTGGAAATCGACGTACGGGAGCGCAACTTTCCTTCGTTCGAGATTTTGACGAACCAGGGTGTGGAGGAGATGGATGTCAACATCAAGGATATGTTGCCGAACATTTTCGGGCAGCGCACCAAGAAGCGGAAGATGAAGGTGAATGAGGCGTTCGAGTATCTGATCCAGGAAGAAGAGCAGCGGTTGATTGACATGGATCAGGTCACGCGGATTGCGATCGACCGGGTGGAGAATGCTGGGATCATTTTCCTGGATGAGATTGACAAGATTGCGGGTCGCGAAGGCGGGCATGGGCCGGATGTTTCGCGGGAAGGCGTGCAGCGCGACATTTTGCCAATCGTGGAAGGCACGACGGTCAACACGCGTTACGGGATGGTGCGCACAGATCACATTCTTTTCGTGGCGGCGGGCGCGTTTCATGTTTCGAAACCCAGCGACCTGATTCCGGAATTGCAGGGACGGTTTCCGATTCGGGTGGAGTTGCAGTCGCTGACCATGGAAGACTTTGTGCGGATTCTTACGGAGCCGAAGTCGTCGCTGGTGAAGCAGTACACGGCTTTGCTTGATACCGAGGGCGTGAAGCTGGAATTTACGCCGGAGGCGTTGTCGGAGATTGCGCACTTTGCTTTTCGGGTGAACGAGAGCACGGAGAACATTGGGGCGCGGCGGCTGCACACGATCATGGAGCGTGTGCTGGATGAGCTCAGCTTCGAGGCTCCGGACAAGAAGGGGCAGCAGGTTACGATCGATGCGGATTATGTGCGCAAGATGCTGACGGATATTGTTAAGGATCAGGATTTGTCGCGGTACATTCTCTAACCGCCAACAGAGTTAATCGCAGAGCGCGCGGGGAACGGCCGCAGAGTCCGCGGAGAAAAACCGGAGACCCTCTGGTTGACTGTATGAAAAGCGCACGGGCGAGTCGCCCGTGCCCACACGGTTCATCTAGCTTGCCCACTCTCGGGCTGTGGAATTCACTACGAGAACATCGCGCCCAGGCCCGACAGGGCGAGAGTAAATACGAGCCACCAGCCGAAGACGATTGCGAAGGCGGTGCCGCGTTTTACCTTGCTGACGTAGGTAAAACCCAGGGCGGTGAGGACCAGCGTCCAGATCATGAATATGTCGATCGCGGTGAGAATGCCGTACAGAAAGGGTGAGTCGGCCGGATTCATGAAGTAGCCCGGGTTGGTCGCCAGCGGATTCTGAAACGAAAACGAGTCCGGACTCATGCCCGCCAGTACCGAAACCAGCGAGAGTAGTGTTTTGAGGATGAGGGGCAAAGCGGCGTAGACCACGATCGCGAGGGAAATTTTGAAGTTCACATCGGCCCCGGCCGCAAATTTGAATGAAGGGTACATCACCGCGGCGAGGATGAGCCAGAAGATCAGAGTGATAACCGGTTTTCTGTGACCTTCCGGAAGCCGATCTTTTGCCCTACGGTGTAAACAAAAACCGTCGAGATCACGACCATGAGCAGAAATGGCGCCCACCAGGCGGCGCTGCGGCGCAGGTCGCTGAAAGTTTTTGAGGGCGCGATGAAGGTGTTGATGATGCGTGCGCCCTGGGAGAGTGGAGCTGTTTCGGGCGCCGGAGTGTGTGCGGGCAAGACCGGAGCGGTGGCCATGTGGTTTCCTCCTGCAGAGTCGGGGGAATTCTAATCGCGGGGCTGCGGGCAGACAAGAGGGGCACCAGCAGAGTCAGCAGGAGTGGATTGGGGATTGCGAGCGTAGGGGCGGACGCATTCGTCCGCCCAGCGAGCGCTGCGCGTCTGAGCAAGCAAATGGGCCCCGGACGAATGAGTCCGGGGCTACG
>WNFA01001284.1_pt1 | contig 20578 bp, 17 predicted proteins | sample 5400481 | NCBI WGS metagenome assembly WNFA01 (sample SAMN13153340, study PRJNA577476) | soil metagenome | isolation source: 120 cm saprolite under Douglas fir tree site 2 hole 1 replicate 2 | place: USA:California | collected 2015-04-18
TATCGTAACTTAACGCAAAATCACTTGCCTCTTCGGTAATCCGGTGTAGAGTGTCTCATGTGAAGTTGCATGGAGCTGGCTGGCCTCACCCCCTGGCCCCCTCTCCATCAAAGATGGAGAGGGGGAAAAGGTGACTGCTCGATCCGCTTTGAGGCTCCTGCAGCAAATTACCCTCGACACCTACCGCGGGCAACAATTGTGCCTGTGCCTGCGTAGTGAGCGGCAGCCCCCACAGTTTGATGAAACCCAGCGCAGCATTGTGGTCGAATTGATCACCACTATTATACGTTGCCAGGCTGTGGCTATAGAGCGAATGCTCCGATTTGCGCCCAACGACAGCGCAATGCCACGGTGACAACTTTACGCGCACCACGCCACTGACAAAACGCTGCGTGCTCTGCACATATGCCGCCAGGTCCTGGTGCAGCGCGCTGTACCACTGGCCATTATAGATCAGGCGCGCGTACTCGCCCGCCACCACTTCCTTGAAGCGCGCCTGGTCGCGACTCAGCGTCAAGCTCTCCAACGCGCGGTGCGCGCTATGCAGTACGGCGGCGGCGGGCGCCTCGTACACTTCACGTGATTTGATGCCTACCAGGCGATTCTCAATATGATCGATACGCCCGATGCCATAGCTCCCTGCCAGCCTGTTCAGCGTTTCGATCAATGCCACGCCGTCCATCTCCTCGCCATCGAGCGCTACAGGTACGCCTCGCTCAAAGCTGATCTCCAGGTAAGTGGGTTCTGCCGCCGACCCATTGGGCCTGGTTGTCCAGGCGTAGACCTCTTCAGGTGGCTCGGCCCAGGGATCTTCCAGTACCCCGCACTCGACGCTCCTTCCCCACAGGTTTTGATCGACCGAATAAGGGCTGGCATTCGTTGCCTGGATGGGGATACCATGCTCTGCCGCGTACGCTATTTCATTGTCGCGCGTCATGCTCCACTCGCGCACCGGGGCAATGATTTTCAGGTCGGGCGCGAGCGTGTTGATCGAGACATCGAAGCGCACCTGGTCATTGCCCTTGCCTGTGCAGCCATGTGCTACCGCCACCGCTCCCTCTGCACGCGCCACCTCGACCAGCAGGCGTGCAATCAATGGCCGCGCCAGGGCAGTTGCCAGGGGATACTGTCCCTCGTAGATTGCCCCCGCTTGCAATGCAGGCCACACGAAGTAACGCACAAAATCGGTGCGGCCATCGACGACCAGCGCTTTGACTGCCCCGATCTTCTCGGCGCGGGCTGCGATCCCCGCCATGTCGCGCTCGTTGCCGACATCGATAGTCAGCGTAATCACATCCAGGCTATATTTTTCCTTGATCCAGCGAATAGCCACCGAAGTGTCTAGTCCGCCCGAATATGCAAGTACAACTGTTGCCATAATCTTTATCCCTCATTTCCTACCAGCTTTTGTATTGCCGCCGTAAAAGTTTCTTTACGCTGCTCCCAATCCGCCCTGGCTTCTGCTAGCCGTTCTTGCGCCTGCGCCAGCCCCAGGTTACCGGCTCCGCCCAGGTGACTGCGCGCGGCCAGGCGTTCGGCAAGTTGCTCGGGGCGATCAACAGGCAAAGGAAGATGCCGGTCCAGTTGTGCTGTGACCTCGGCCCCGACAATGCGGTATGCATCGCGGAACGGCAGCCTGGCAACAGTGGCAAGCTCATAGGCGCGGTCGGCAGCAAAGAGTTCAAAGGTGCAGGCGGCGGCCAGGCGCGCCGCATTAACGCCAAGCGAACTCGCGACCAGCGTGCAGATCTCCAGGCTGTCCTGCACCAGGTCCAGCGCTTCTATGAAAGGCCGTTTGGTCTCCTGGTAGTCCATGTTATAGCCGGAAGGCAGACCACTCACGATGCCCAGGATTTGCTGCTGGAGTGCCAGCATCGTCTGCGTGCGTGCCCGCACCAGCTCCATGACTCCCAGGTTGCGCTTCTGCGGCATAATGCTGCTGCCGGTGCATAGTTCTTGTGGCACGTGGAAGAAACCGTATTCGACCGTTGTAAAGAGCAGGATGTCCTGGGCTAATTTGCTCAGATCGAGCATTATTTGCGCGAGCGCCTGCACAATGGCAGCCTCGATCTTGCCCCGGCTATTCTGCACGTAGATGACGTTGTTCTGCACGCGCGAGAAGCCCAGCAGGTCGGCGCAATACTGCCGGTCAATGGCGATTGGTACACCGTAACCGGCAGCCGAGCCCAGCGGCGACTGGTCGTTCAGCTTGTACGCAGCCGAGAGCAACTGCTCATCATCAAGTAAGGCCTCCGCGAAACTTGCAGCCCACAGGCCCACAGATGACAGCATGGCTCGCTGCATGTGCGTATAACCCGGCATGGGCGTGCTCATATGCGTGCCTGCCAGCTCCAACAATGCAGAGCAGAGATCGCACAGCCCGGCGGCTACGCTGTGCAACTGCTCCTTACCGTACAGGCGCAGGTCTACCAGTACCTGGTCATTGCGCGAGCGGGCCATGTGAATCTTCTTTCCCGCCGCGCCCGCTGTCGCTGCCAGGTAATTCTCGACACCGGTGTGCACGTCCTCGTCTGCCACCGTAACAATGAACTCGTGCGATGCCTCCAGTTGCAAGATGCTGCATAGGGTATCTTTCAATACCCTATGCTCCTGCTCTGTCAGTACGCCAATTTTTGCCAGCATTGCAGCATGAGCAAGCGACCCCCACACGTCGTGGCGAATGAGACGAGCGTCGAGCAGGCTATTCTGTGCTGCCTCGAAGCGCTCTACCTGCTCATTCAATTGGTAGCCTTTCTGCCACAGCTTCGTCATGATTGTTCCCCCTGGTACCCTATATGGGCCAGCTTGTTGCGCCGCGCAATCAGCTCATAAGGCAGGCCGCGTATATGCGCGGCGGGAGCGCATTCCTTCTGGTTGAAGCTGGCGCTCTTAATCGAGCGTACATCGGGGAAGAACAGGCCGCTCGATGATGAGCGTGCGCGAATATCGATATTGCCCTTGTAGAGTTCAATGGTGTATTCGCCGTTGACCACCTGCTGCGTGCTGGCAATGAAAGCATCGATGGCGTCTTTCAGCGGGTGGAACCACTCACCGTGGTAAACAAGCCTGGCCCAGTGAGCATCAAGCTGGCGTTTTAACTGGATCTCTTCCTTGGTCAGGCAGTACTGCTCTAAATCGCGGTGCAGCTTCAGCAGGATAGTAGCGGCGGGTGCTTCGTAGATCTCGCGGGACTTCATACCCATGATGCCGTCCTCAAAGAGATCAATTTTGCCGATGCCGTTGGCCCCGCCGATCACGTTTAGTTGCTCGATGATCTGGTCCAGTGGCAGGGTTTCGCCATTCACTGCCACCGGTAGCCCGTTCTGCCAGCTCAAAGTAAGTATAGCCGGCTTATCAGCAGCCTTTGCCGGTGGTATCAGCCACATCCAGATCGAATCGGGCAGTTCTGTAGTCAGGTCAATCCCGCCGCTGGCAATTGAACGGCACCACATCGTCTTGTCATCGCCGCCTGCGATGACTTCCTCGACCGGTACCCCATAATACTCCATCAACAACTGTTCCTCTCCACGCGTGAGGTCAAAGTCTCGTACAGGTACAAAGATAGACGTACCAGGGGCAAAGAGGCTGAAGACGTTGTGCATGCGGTACTGGTCGTTGCCCTTGCCGGTGGAACCCTCCATCAAGGCGTCACAACCGAGTTCCAGTGCTTTCTGTGCCACGCGGGCCGCGATCAGCTGGCGCGTCATCGAGGTAGAAACGGGATAGCCGTTGTAATCTGAATTCGCCTGGATCGCCTTGCTGAGCCACTGCGCGGTAAATTCCTGCTTCGCATCAATCACGAGCGGCGAGATACCTAGCTTTACCGCTCTTGCGGTACTCTGCTCTATCTCCTCCGCCCCCTGCCCGACATCGACTGTAATCGCAGTCAGTTTGCGAGCATGGTATTTCAACTGGGAGAGTTTAACGCACAGCGTCGAATCGAGTCCGCCCGAGTAAGCCAGGGCGATGTGTTTGCCTTGTGGCACATCGACAGCAGCGATTTTTTGTAACGCTAGCTCAAGTGCGCTGTCAGTGATAGCCACGTTCGAATTGGTTGCCATTGTGTCATACTCCTTCATCACAATGTGAGACGGAAGGAGCAGAGCAATAAAAAACCCCCGCCCCTTCCCGGTCATTTGGAGAAGGGACGAGAGTAGTAAGCGAAGTCCTATGCCGCGCTCGTTACTACACCCGTGGTGCCACCCTAATTGCCTTTCTATTTATCCTGCACTGGTGACGCCTTATCCTACTACGATGTAGCCTAAGGTAGAAAGACCACTTTTTCCTGGTTATGTGCTGCGTGGGAACCACCCACCTGTTCCTACTTGCCGCTGCTTGGATACGTCCGGACGTATCCTCGCCCCGGGCTTTCTTCGGCCAGCCGCTCACGAAGGCGTTCTGAGTAGGCGCATCCATTCCGAACTTCCACTCTGCATCGGATCGCTGTCGGTCGCCACCCTCATACTTTGTTCGATCAACGCGGGTCAGACTATCTCTTTGGGCGCAAACACGCGCCCGAATTCCTTTGTATGGTTAAGGATACCAGCAGAATGGTGAAATGTCAACCTCAGTTGGTACAACAAATCACAAGCAAGATCGTATATGGGAATATAACGATATATCGTTGCTCAGAAAAGAAAGGAGACCATCAAAGATGTACGGCAGATTCGGCAAGCGTTTCGGCCCCTGGTTCCAGGACAACTGGGAAGGCTGGACTCCTCCCTGGATGCAGCGTGAAGGGCCGGGCCCTCGCTTCTTCGGCGGGCAGCCAGGACCGGGATTCGGTCCTCGAGGACCCTTCGGCGGTTGGCAGTGGGGTTCTCCAGAGTCCCAGGCGTTAATGAGTGAGGCCGCAGAGGTTGCCAGGCTCTTCGCGATTGCCAGTCGCGGTGCCTTCGAGAACCGGGAGCGCCTGACACAATTGCGCGCGCTGTTGGACCGCAACCGCAAGGAACTCTCGGATATGATCTACGGCACAGGCCAGGCTGAGAGCACGAGCGGCAATCCCGATGTCGGGCAGGCATAGCAGCCACACAATCACGTACAACTGGTGCCGGGAATCCGCTGAGCGGATGATCCCCGGCACCGGTTTTTTAGTATAACCCCAACTTGTCCCCCCCACCTCCTCTGCCATCAGCGAGGTTGCCTAAGAGCCAATTTGGTTCTTCCGCAGGCTCGCTGATTGAGGAGTAGAGGAGAATTGCGCTGCGAAGAGCAAAGGAGAGAGATTCTGAAAAGAAGTAATAAGCAACTTTGGTGAGATTTCTTCGTACTGAGAAGAGAGGACGAATGTCAGAAAGAGAGGGAGCATCTCTGCACCTCTTGAAAGCAGGAGCAAGACCTATGGAGCATGAGGTAGGAGGAGACCAGCCACGTCTGAATATGTCGTTAGCTCAGGGCTGTCGTCTGTTCGGTTTGATCCTGTCTGTGCTCATCCTGTTCTTCTTGCTTGCCTGCATTATGATTCTCCTCATTGTCCTCAATCGTAGTGGCTGGTTTGCACTCTTGAGTGGCGTCTTTGGCGCACTGCTCTGCTGCACCTTGACTTTACCAAGAGTGGTGTTTCGTATGAGGCAAGCCTCTTTAGCGCAACGCCAGGCCAGGGATGGCACCGCTGGAATGCCTGCGCGAAGAACGACCAGACCACCAACGAGACGGCCAACGGTGAGAGGCACATTGGGAGGGCTTCTTCTCTTTAGTCTGCTGGGAACAGCGGCCTTTGTTGGACTGTATTTTCTTCCCGGTCAAGGTGCGGTCTTTGCTTTGATCAGTGGTGTTCTTGGTCTTTCTTTCTTCTTCAGTCTGTTCCAGGTGAGTATGTCAGTGTTCGGCCTCGTTCTCATTCAGAGAGGGAGAGCAAGAAACGCATCGTTGGAGGGACATGGCGCCCCTCCTTCCGATGGAGGGGAACACGAGGCAGGCGAGAGAACCCCTTGAGTCAGGTGTCTTGCACTGAACCGGCACACTTCTTTTTCAGCGAGCCTGCGGAAGAACCATAAAATGGCTCTCGTGCAGTTAGAATGTAGATGTTGTCTTGCATAGCCGATTCTTCTCCACTGCGCCTTGCACATGCTGTACAGTGCAAGCTTGTGTCAGCGACTAGGACCGTCAGGAAAGTTCGCCCTCTATCATACGCTTTTTTCTAATGATGTGCTCAGATTGAAAAGTGTGATAAGAGAGTCATGTTATTCGGGCTGTTTTTTGCACAGGAAGCATGCCTGGAACATACTGGCAACCCCCCGCACTTTGTGCCTCAATGGGAAGCAGAGCGAGTGCGGGCAGAGGAGCGCACATGATACAATAGAAAAGCTGCGTTCTGCACCCTGGAGCGCGCAGCCGTAAAACCCCCCGACTTCAGTCACCCGGACATACGGCGCGTTCCTTTTATGGGGGCTTGGGCACTGGGGCCTAACCACTTGACATAGTTGCAAGTTGATATTACAATAGTTGCATGAAAGATAGCGTAAAAACGCTTACCATCCGGCTTCCTGTCCATCTGTTGGAACAGATGAAAGAGGCTGCTAAGCAGAACAATCGCTCGCTCAATGGAGAGGTTCTGACGGCCATGGAAGAGCATGTGAAGAAACAGCGAAAGGGCAAATAGGCCGTGAGCAAGAAGACCAAGCGAGCGTACAAGTATCGGTTCTATCCGACTGAAGAGCAGAAGATCATCCTTGCGCAGACGTTCGGATGCTGCCGCTTCATCTACAATTGGGGCCTTTCGACGCGGAAGACGGCCTATTTCCAACATGGGCAAAGCTTGTACTATAACGACCTGGCGGCCATGCTGCCTGCTCTCAAGCAAGAGTATCCCTGGCTTCGAGAGGTCTCTGCTGTTCCCTTGCAGCAAGCCCTGCGTCACCTGGACGCCGCCTACACCAACTTCTTTGAGGGACGGGCGGAGTACCCGACCTTTAAGAAGAAACGCAATGAGCAGTCGGCTACCTATGCCTCGAATGCCTTCACGTGGGATGGACAGTCTCTCACGCTTGCCAAGATGACCGAGCCTCTAGATATTCGACTTCATCGCACGCTTCCAAAGGGCTGCAAACCCAGTTCGGTCACGATCACCAAAGATTGTGCCAACCGCTACTTTGTCTCCATTCTGGTAGAGGATGATATCAAGCCACTTCCCGTTGTGAATAAGATGGTCGGTCTCGATCTTGGCATCAAGTCGATGGTCGCCCTCTCGACGGGTGAGCAGGTTGGCAACCCTAAATATTTTGCCAAGGATGAGAGGAAGCTGGCGAAGGCACAGAGGCGGCATGCCAGGAAAAAGAAGGGATCCAAGAACCGGCAAAAGGCCCGTCTCAAAGTCGCCAAAATCCATGCTCGTATCGCTGATCGGCGGCGGGACTACCAGCACAAGCTCAGCACGCGCATCGTCCACGAAAACCAAGTGATGTGCGTGGAAAGCCTGGCGGTCAAGAACATGGTGAAAAATCCCAAGCTTGCGAAGGCTATCAGTGATGTGGGATGGGGCGAGTTTGTCCGCCAACTGGACTACAAAGCCAGGTGGTACGGACGCACCCTGGTCAAGATCGACCAGTGGTACCCATCGTCGAAGACCTGTCATGCCTGCAAGCATGTAGTAGACTCGCTTCCACTGGATATACGTGAATGGGTATGTCCAGCATGCGGCACCGTTCACGACCGTGATATCAATGCCGCTTTGAACATTCTTGCGGAGGGACTCTCCGTCGCTGCCTGTGGAGGGAACGTAAGACGTGAGCAGGTGAGAGCCTCTCACGCGGTCCCCGCTGAAGCAGGAAACGCTCCTTCGTGAGGAGGAGAGGCCTCTGGCTTTAGCCATGGGGAGGATGTCACCTCTGCTCACGCACAAACCGTATGCCCACGGCTGCTATCACGAGGAACAGGGTTGCAACGGAGAAGACCAGGCGATAGCCCAGCACCGCCTGCCCGTATCTAGCGGTGATATTGATGATGAGGCTCCCCAGTAAAGGAGCAATGATAGCCGGCAGGGTTGTTGAGGCATTCCATAACCCCAGGTCCTTCCCGGCCTGATCTAAGGAGGGCAGCGCGTCGATTGACAAGGCCCAGTCCACGCTCATATAGGCTCCCTGACCCAGCCCAAAGAGTATACCCAGCGGCCAGAGCCAGAAGGCCAGACTGCTGGGAAATACCACGAACGCCAGTGCCGCCAGGCTCATGCAGAACGCGGCCACTGAGACCACCGGGGCACGTCGTTTCAGACGGTCGGAGAGCATACCGGAGATGATGCCGCTGATAACTGCCCCGGCCAGCGCTAGCACCGCTACGACTGCTGTCACCTGCACAAAATTCGTGATATGTTGCACTCTGGCAAAATAGTACTCGATAAAGGTCATGAACAGGGCAAGTCCCAGCATGATGGAAGAGCGCGTGAGGAAGACCACGGTGAAATTGAACTTGCGCCAGGGGGCTAACCAGTTGTGTCCGAACCAGCGAATGAACTTGAGCAGGATGTTTTCTTCTGGCCGTTGAGTTGAACAAACGCGTGGTATATGAGGGATCTCACGCACACCGATCACTGTTACCAGGACGCCGACGAACAAAATGGCGGCTGTTACAATATAATATAAACCGGCACCATTGCTTATGATGCTTTTACTATAGGTATGCTGACTGACCCCACCCAACAGCCAGGCGGCCAGGCCCAGGCTCGCCACGTTGCCGAGAATAGTCATGCTCCCTACGTAGCCCGAGGCCTTTCCCCGGTGCTCCTTCGGCACGCAATCCGGCACGAGGCTTTGATAAGCGGGCATAAGAATATTCTTCCCCACGAGTAAGACCGCGAGGCCTACAAGAAAAATAACCAGGTTGCTGGCAGAAACCAGCAATGGCGTACTCACGATCAGCAGCAGGCCACCAATAGCGATATAGGGGCGGCGGCGGCCAAACGCACCGAATGTACGATCAGAGAGTGTCCCTATCAAAGGCGGCATGAACAACGAGACGACGGACGCCCCTGTTGCCAGCCAGGCCAGAAATGTCGCCTGCCCTACACTGCCTACCTGGCCCGAGGCAACGAACAGCAAAAGCTGTGTTGGAATGACGAGGGGCAACAGGGCAGCATCCTGGGCATTCAGGGAAAACCACAAAAGGTTCAAAATTAACTGTCCACGAAACGAGAGCCGAGTAACTTTCACAGAGCTAGACCATCCTCTTTCACCCACTATCCTAAGGGATCAATCTCAATTAAGGAATCGAAATGGGTAATACTATATATAGCTGCCTATCATGCGATACACAGCTTACAAGCTTTCGTTCTTACTCTAAAGAACGAGTCAAATTGTATACCGGCTACTTTATAGCACCATATTACCAGAACCCGCCCGGGCAAAGGCGAAGTAGAGCGGATTCATTGACCGCTATTGACAATCCTTCCGCAAGCTGGCACAATCGGCAAAAGGATTAGTTTAGGAGATCATACTATGACGCAATCAATAAATCAACAGGTGGAAGTTGGAGATGTGGCTATCAGTGTCGCATTTCAAGGGGAACGAGGGGCTTTTGGCGATGAAGCGGTAAGAGCATATTTTGGTAGGAAGGCCGGGCCACTTCCCTATAGGAGTTTTAGCGATGTCTTCCAGGCGGTTGCTTCGGGCGAGGTTGAATACGGCATGGTGCCTGTAGAAAATTCACAGGCTGGAAGCATTAATGATGTTTACGATTTGTTACGCCAGCATGACCTTTTTGTCATAGGTGAGATCAGCCATCCTGTCAACCACTGCCTGCTGTGCTTGCCCGGTCAGCAACTCGGCGACATCAAACGGGTTATTTCACATCCACAAGCATTAGCCCAGTGTGATGCCTACCTGCGCGAACTCAAGGTGGAAATCGTGGCAACCTACGATACCGCGGGCAGTGCCAAGATGCTGCGCGAAGAAAATCTCAAGGGTGTAGCGGCAATAGCAGGGGAAGGGGCTGCGGAACTGTACGAGTTAGAGGTCCTGGCTCGAAATATCCAGACCATTAAAGATAATTATACACGCTTTATTGCCCTGGGTAGGGAACCCGCACTTCGTTGTGAGGGCCAGGCCAAGACGATGTTAGTGATGACAACTGCACATCAACCGGGTTCTCTTCACCGGTGCCTGGGCGTACTGGCGGCTAAGAATATCAATCTGCTCAAGCTGGAGTCACGGCCATCGCGCCAGGCTGTCTGGGAATATGTTTTCTACCTTGACTTCGAAGGGCATCGCGACGATCCAACGGTACGGAGCGCGCTGGCTGAATTAGCAGGTTACACCACGTTCTGCAAGGTGTTAGGATCATTCGCAAGAAACGCGTGATCAGCATGCATCAGTCAGGCAACCGGAGAGAGCGGCGTTTTCTGCACCAGTATCTGGGTGAGGAGCCGTATCTCCTGAACGATGGATTGCAATTGCTCAGGTGTAATCGATTGCCGCCCATCACATAAGGCACTTGCTGGGTCAGGGTGCACCTCCAGGATCAGACCCGCCGCTCCTGCTGCAATGGCAGCACGAGACATGGTGGGGACCAGCTCGCGCCGCCCGGTGGCGTGACTGGGATCAACAATTACCGGCAAGTGGGTTAACTCTTGCAGCAGCGGGATACAGGCGAGGTCGAGCAGGTTGCGCGTGTGCGGGTCGAAGCTGCGGATGCCGCGCTCGCAGAGGATGACGTTGGGATTGCCGGCGGCCACGATATACTCGGCGGCCAGCAGCCATTCCTCGATGGTGGCTGAAAGCCCACGCTTGAGCAGGACCGGACGTTGCAAGCGGTTGCGCCCGGCAGCGAGCAAGAGAGGAAAGTTCTGCATGTTGCGGCTGCCAATCTGCAAGATGTCGGCGTACTGGGCAACCGTTTCGACCAGGTCGGGTTCCATTACCTCAGTAATCACAGGCAGGCCAGTAAGCTCACGGGCTTCGGCAAGCAAATGAAGCCCTTCGACACCCAAGCCCTGGAACTGGTAGGGGGAAGTGCGCGGCTTGAAGGCTCCCCCGCGCAGGATCTGGGCACCGGCGGCTTTCACGGACTGGGCGGTTGTGAGCAGCTGTTCCCGGCTCTCGACGGCGCAGGGACCGGCGATGACGACGGGAGCCGCGCCCTCTCCACCAATCGTGACGGCCTGGCACCTGGAGGCATCACCGACCTTGATACGGCTGCGCTCGGCTTTAAAAGCAGTGCTGACCAGTTTGTAGGGGGTAGTGACGTGGACAACGCGCTCGATGGCGGGGTGCTGTGTCAGTACCAGGCGTGTCGCGGCATCAAGCTGGCTCTCGTCGAGTGCAATCACCTCGTGTTCATCGATGGTCGTTAAGTTGATGGGTCGCTGATTGCCGGTGGCCTGGCGCAGGAGATTTAACAGGTGGGTTCGTTCTCCGCTGCTCGACTGCATACGAATGATTAGAATCATACGAACAATAGTCCCTTTCTGATAATAGCAACTCACCAGGTGAGCTGTTCGCTGAAGTAGTAACAAAGACAAACAAAAAAGCAGAGGATGTATTCCTCTGCTTCCCTCCGGTCTGCGTTAGGCCCGGAGTTGTTTTTTCAGCCAACCCAACAGGCCCTCCGTCACGCCGGAGGGCTGGTAAACCAATAATACCGCGCTGTTACGTTACGCAGTTGGATGGGCAGATCTATCTTTGTCATGGTCAGATTATACGTGGGATAGTCCTGGCTGTCAAGCGGTTTGTCATGCATTTTTTCCATGCAGTGAATCTACGTCAATGGTTCATACAGTTCAGGCGTGCGGCTCTCCAGGATAGGGAACAAACCATTGGTAACGTACTGGGCAAAGTGAGGAGAGGCGCGGTGAGCGTCCAGGGCAGCCTGATCCGTATACTGCTCGTAGATGAAGAAGCGGCGCGGATCAGTCATCGAGCGATGGACCAGGTAAAAAAGATTTCCAGGCTCGTTTCGCGTCTGCTCCGTCAATTTATGAAAGAGTTCGATGGCCTCGGCCTCATGTCCAGGCTGGATGACATAGGTGACGGCAACACAAATCATCTCGGACTGCCTTTCTCCGTAGATTAGCGATCTATGCTTAGCCCCAGCGTTGCCTGATTCTGGGCAAGATTTCTCTGGCATAGAGCTGCAGGAAACGCGACTGGTCGTCTCCCGGCGCATGGAAGACCAGGTGGGTAAAACCAAGCTCTATATAAGGACGAATTTGCTCAAGGTGCTCATCAGGGTCGTTGGAGACGAGCCAGCGGCGATAAGCCTGGTCCGCCACTCCCTCAGCCTTGCGCTCCATTTCGCGCGGATCTTCGATACCTGCCTTGTCTTCGGCAGAGAGTGACAGCGCGGCCCAGATGCGCGTGTCGCTGTAAGCGCGTTGAAGATCGGTGTCGAAGGATACCTTGACCTCGATCATGCGCTCAATGGTGGCCGGGTCACGGCCTGCGGCCTGCGCGCCTTCCTCAAGCGCGGGCAGCAACTTATCGCGGTAGAGCTCGTCACCTTTGCCAGAGGTACAGATGAACCCATCACCATCGCGGCCGGCCGACCTGGCAGCGACTGGCCCGCCAGCGCTGATATAGATGGGTATGGGTTCATCAGGACGGTCGTAAATGGTGGCGTTGCGCGTATGGTAGTACTCGCCATCGAAAGTAACGAGTTCCTCGGTCCAGAGCCTGCGGATCAGTTCAACTGCTTCGTGGAGCCGGGCCAAACGCTCTTTGGAGGAGGGCCATGTCATGCCCGTCACTGCTACTTCGTTGAGCGACTCACCGCTACCAACACCCAGGATCATGCGGCCCGGGTTGAGCACACCCAGCGTTCCAAACGCCTGCGCAACAACCGCAGGTGGATAGCGAAACGTGGGAGTGAGCACGCTCGTGCCCAGCAAAACATGCTCGGTTCGCTCTCCGACTGCGCCCAGCCAGGAGAGGGCAAAGGGGGCATGCCCGTTCTTGTGCCCCCAGGGCTGGAAATGGTCGCTTACCCAGACGCTTTCGAAGCCGCACGCCTCGGCCTCTATGGTAAAGTTCAAGAGCTGGCGCGGACCAAACTGTTCAGCCGATGCCTTGTAGCCGAGTTTCAGTTTGCTATCCGTCTTCCCTGAAACTTGATCATTCATGATTTTACTACCTTTCAAAAGACTGTTGTTTTACTCCTTCGCCTGTTTCTCAGTGGTATGATTTTCAACGGTTCTCTATGATTCTAAGACATCTTGCTTTAAGTATAGCGAATGATCCCAGCCGTTTGCCAGGAATTGGCCCAGGTAACTGACCTCGAATGATGATTGTTACCAACCAAGACCGGTAATCATCGCGGGTCGCTTGTCACCCTGAGCCCATTCGCTTCGCTCAGGGGAAACTCCGCGAAGGGTCTGTCTCGATGGGCGCACAGATCCTTCGCTGCGCTCAGGATGACAGGGCTGGAGCGTTCGGCTTCCCTTGATTCAAGCCACCGGTGAGCATGATGACCGGTTGTGGTCAGTAAAACTCATAATCGGCCTCGCCCTACTTTCATAGAAACTCCTCTGTTTCTGGATAACCAATGCTCGCTGAGATATAATTTCCTGCATGATAAAGCAATACCTATTTGAAAGCCAAGACGTGCCTGAGCGATTCAAATGCCAAATACTCTCATTTGTGCGGATAGAATGGCCTGAGTTGTTTTCTGGCAATCTCAGGTTGAGAGATTGGACAACCAAGCCAGATATGAGGTGAAAGAGTAGAAATGATCTTGACGACGAAGCGCCTTGTGCTGCGCGAGTTTGAGGAGGAGGACTGGGGGGCGGTGCTCGCCTATCAGTCTCATCCGCTCTACCTGCGCTACAATCCTTGGACGCACCGAACAGAGCAGGACGTACGTGCGTTTGTGCGGAGGTTTCTCGCACAACGCGAGGAAGAGCCCCGGACGAAATTCCAGCTCGCCATCACGCTTGCGCCCGGCGGGCAGCTCATTGGCAATGCTGGTATCCGCATGAAAACACCGGAGGCCCGGGAGGCTGACATCGGCTACGAACTAGATTCTCGCTACTGGGGCTGCGGCTACGCGACCGAAGCCGCTGGTGCTCTCCTCGCTTTCGGTTTCCGAGAGCTGAAACTGCACCGTATCTGGGCACAGTGCATTGCAGAGAATACTGCCTCCGCCCGCGTGTTGGAAAAGATCGGGATGCGACAGGAAGGACATCTACGCGAGAACGAGTGGATGAAGGACCGCTGGTGGGATACCTTGCTGTATGCCATCTTGGAACACGAAGTGAGAGAATAGAGACCTGGATCTCCCTCCCGTGTAGTTACGTATACGCAGCACCGCCAGTGCGATTTTCGGCAGTGCAAGAGTGGAGTTGATGACAATATAGCGGCTTTCCCAGTGTGGGTGAAATTTCTGTTTGAAGTTGAAGAGCGTATGGCGGCTTTCTAACAGGTGCAGGCGGTCTGTAACAAAAGTGGCAAGCTGCCGTTGACTCGGAGCCATTTCCTGCCGGGTATCTGCCATGGCCACCATCCCCAGGCTGACGATGTGCGCTCCGCACAACCGGAAACGCTCGATGGCACGCACAAGTAACAGTTCAATCACTCCAGGTGGTGCATCTGGTGCCCTACGCATCAAATCGAGCGTCCACCCCCAACCTTGGACCTCGGATTGGTTGCCCGTAGTAGCCGCATCATGAGTCAAAGAGCCGTAGACAGGTATAAAGGTAACAAAGGCGCAAGGTTTGCTTGAACTCGTCGTTGCAACTGCGGTCACCACTCGTGGAGCGACTTTATAAGAGGTATTTGATGGCGGAGAGATGCTGGCCAGCATCTCTGCCCGTTCAGCAGTATTGGGCAACTCTTCAAGTCTTCCCATGCTGAAGCCCATTTCTGATGTCTGCTGGCCAGCTTTGTGCTCCAACCAGGCGTTTGAGATGTGCTCCAATTGGTTCATTACTTCTACGGGAAGCACACCTTCATACCAATGGATGACTACTTCGTCACGTTCGGCTCGCCGGGCGCTGATACGCACATTCGCAATAGCAGAGCCATTCAGTGTAAAGGTTTGGGGATCGATGAGGGCTTCTTCACCAATTTTGAAGGCATGCAATTTAAGAGCGCGATATGCAGATAGGTGATCGGGATAGGTTTGATAGAAAGCTACGCGCCAATTCCGAAGCGTACAAAAATCAAGGAAGCTACGCGTCACACGCTCAAATGCCTCTGGTGCGCATACCGGGTCACCAAGCACGACTGCGACGTTGCTCTCCAATCGATAGTTCACCAATCCTTCTTCACCCGGGGCCAGAAAATGCAAATTCTGTTGAGCCAGACCAAAGAACGCAAGTGTATGACTGCCATAGTAGCGAATTAGCTCCGCCTTTGTATCATAGGCCTGAGCAATTTGTTCCTTTGGATAGAACATTTATCATAACCTTTCAAAACGTTTTTGTATTCCAAGACATTTGGTTTGCCCAGCTATCTTTAAATAGCAGTAGTCAGGGCAGCAAATATGGTAGAAAGATGGCTATGGATGCGATGAAAAGCGGTTCCACCACAAATCGGGGGCGACAGGTAACCCCTACCATGACATGAACCGATCATCGGCCCTCGTGTCATGGTAGAGGTAGGGCTTGCCCCTGCCCTGCCAGTAGCATCGCTGTCCGTCTTGTGGCGAACAGGTGTCCAAACTCCCATGAGCATCAATGCGCCGCGGCGCAATCATACAACTGGTTTGCGCCACCGAAGCCAAAGCCACCGCCAGTACCAGAACTGGTCGAAGCAGGTTGCCATAGATTCGCCGGCACCACCTTACAGTGCTGCGTTACCCAGGTTGTGAGAGCGCCTTGTTGACCCCCGCCAAATCCTCCGGGCCCTGCAAGTCCGCCTTGCTGCACGCTACTCCTGAACTGTGAAGGGAGCTGATTTAGAATCTGCTGAGGAATTTGTCCCTTTCCCCCGAACGAATTCAGTAGGAAGAAGCGTACCGTGCCATTGGCAACCAGGGATGCCAACTGGCTAGTCGTCAGGATGGGATCGCTGCCGGAGAAGCCTCCCAGCGACATCACAGGCTTGTTCGTCGCAAGAATGATCTCGTCTGCTATCCCCTGTGAACTGGGTACGGCGACCAGAAATTTCGTATTGCCCTGATTAGCCTCCAGGTAGTTAATCAGCATAGTATTTGCATTGGCAGTCCCATTATTTCTTCCGCCTCCACCAAAGTTACCACCGGAGTCTCCTGTCTGCGGCGGTCCTGCCACCAGGGTATCCCCTTGCTTACTCAGGAGGATGGGAGTGATCGCCCACACCGTTGGAGCAATCATCAGGGCTAGCAGTCCGACGCCAAGCGCTGGTATGAGGAAGCGTGCGCCAGGGGCTTTGACACGCAGGCGCGGGGCGATGCGAGCACCCACGAGCACCACTACCGCTATGATGCTTAGGACGACTATAATCGGGACCATCCAACTTGACCACGTGGGATAAGCGTTGAGAAGGTATATCTGCTCAGCTACAGTGGCGACCAGGGCCAGCGGGAGCAGCCAGCCTCTCCAACCGCCACGCCTGTAGTCTTGCCACATTGTCACGAGACCGATGCCGAACAGCGCCGCAATGGACGGGGCCATGACCGTCATGTAGTACTGGTGGAAGAAGCCCGCCACGCTAAAGAAGATGCCCATCGTGAGCAGCCACATACCCCAGAAGACCAGCGATTGCTGCTGCCGGTCTTCCCGGAAACGCGGGCGCCGCTGCCAGGCGAGAGCTAGCATTCCCAGGAGCGCTATTGGTAGGAGCCAGGAGACCTGGCTTCCAAGTGATTCCTGGAAGAGACGCAGCGGACTGACAGCTCCAGTATCAAAGATCCCGCCAAAACCGCCAGCTCCCGGTTGCTGCCGCCCTGCCCCATTCCTTCCGGAGTTCGTCGATCCTCCATTTCCGTTCGTAGGGGGAGTTCCAGCCGTGGATGAAGTCCCATTTCTACTAGTATTTCCGGAACTGTTGGTAGCGTTTGTGGAAGTGTTTGGACTGGGTCCTCCTCTTCTCCCACCAAATATCCCACCAAGGAGGCGTTGAATGCCATTGTAGCCAAGGGCAAGGCTGAGTTCCGAGTTATCCTGGGTAGAATCAACGTACGGGCGTTGCGAAGCCGGTGTGAGGTCTACCGCCGTTATCCAGGAGAAGGAGACGACCAGCAGCACCAATCCGGCTAAGGCCAGGTGCCCGATGCGCTTCCATATGCTCCTGGGAGCAGCGAGCAGGTAGAGCAGTCCATAGGCGGGTACAACCAGGTAGGCCTCAAGCATTTTGATGTTGAAGCCGATGCCTACCATGACGGCAGATAGCAGCAGCCAGCGCAATTTTCCGGTCTCAGCAGCACGTAGCACCGCCCATGCCCCCACGAGTAGGAACAAGGCCAGGGTACTATCAATTGTAATGTCGCGATTGGTCACGACACTGATGGGGGTGACTGCCAGGGCAAGAGCCGCCAGCAAACCAGCCACTACTCCAAAGTGGCGCCGGACCAGGTAATAGAGCAATAGTACCGACAGCACACCGGCTAGAGCCTGGGGCAAGAGTATACTGACGGAATTGAAGCCGAAGATCTTGGCACTGAGGACCTGGAACCAGAAGCCTACAGGCGGCTTGTCGACGGTCACGAAGCCACCTGGATCGTAGGAGGCAAAAAAGAAATTATGCCAGTTGTCCATCATGCTTCTTACGGCGGGAGGATAATACGTGCCGAAGCCGTTCGCCCCCAATTGGAAGAAGTTCATGAAGATGGAGATGAGCGCGATACCCCCCAGCGCCAGTTGATGCCAGGCAGGGAAATGCCAGGAGGGAAAGCGCATCCCTTTCCTTTTTTGCTCTATAACGTGTTCAGGTTCAGTCTGAATGATTCTCGGTACTGTATCAGCCATACATGCCTTCTCCTCATATGTTACTATGCTCTCTCGCTCTCGGCATGGTCATCACCATGTTCTGTCACATTGGATGCTGCTCTATTACGCGGCTCAGCGGCTGTACGGTGGAGGGTCTCCTGCTTTTCCGGTCGATCTCGTGACACGCTGGCAAAGGTCCAGAAGCGCATACAGGCGTACGAGATAACTGTACCACAGGCCACTGCCAGGAGTTTTGAGGCATTGCCCCACAATGTGGGATTGGAAATTACCGGCTGTAACGCCTTCCCTGCCAGCCACACCAGACCACTGCTATACAGGATTTCGAAACACAAGCTCACGGCAAAGCGTACCACTTCCCTCCATGCCGGTCTCTGCCTGTGCCGAAATGTCCAGTACTTGTTCAAGAAAAAACTACTCACGGCACCGCTGGTGTAGGCAACGGAATTGTATACCACCAGGACCTGCACGTTGTGCGTGGGAAAGCGCCACAGAAGAATATTGAGCGTCAACAAATCAATGAGCGTGTTGACTCCACCTACCAGGCAGAAGCGAAGGAACTGCCAGAATGTGCTGCTCCATGCATCGAATCGATGAACAGCAGCTCCTGGTGTCTGCACTTCTTTCGTCTCTATCACGGGCAACGACGACTCCTCCCGCTAGTTCTCGCTGCATGCGGTCAATTATGCCGAAAATACAACTTCTCACTGATGATAGCAGATTGTTTTAAAGAAACAGACAGGCAAGTGTAAGAAAACTGTAAGAAAACTGTAAACGTGATAGAACCACATCAAGATATTGTTGGGGAATTCAAATAATGATCGTGATTTTGGTCCCGATTTATAGTATTCCAGGCTCGAAAACTGAATTCGCCAATCTAGCGGATCAACCTGCCGCTACGACCGTTTGCTCAGCACCTGCCATTGTTCGCTCTGGCGATTGATCACCAGGGTCTCCGCCTCGAACAGCCCCGAGGGCAGGCTGTTTGCCTGTCAGAACACTACAATGTTTTGCTAAAACCCGATGCCTCCATCAGATAATCGCGTGAAGCGGTCGCCTGAGCACGTATCTGTTCAAGATCGATATGCAATAATCGCCCGCCTTGCTTGAGGGTCTTGCCCGCCACAAGAACCGTATCAACGTTGCCAACGTGGGTCCCAAGAACCACTGAGGCAACCGGGTCATTGAGCGGTGTAAGGTTCGGCGTATTGGTGGTCAGGAGGATGATATCTGCCTGCTTGCCTGGTGTCAGTGTGCCGATTTTCTGATCAAGCCAGGAAGCACGTGCTCCATCAATCGTCGCGAGCGCAAATATATCCTCAACGGTCGGTGAGCTGCTCCCTTCCTGCAAAGCCTGGAGACGCGCCACCTGGAAGGCTGTGTGCATCTGTGTGAACAAGTCGCCCGCAGTACTAGTAACGATATCAACGCCCAGGCCGGGTCGGATGCCATGAGCCATAAGACGATGGGTTGCAGGAAGACCAAATCCCATCTGCATTTCCACTGCTGGCGTCACCACAGCCGTTCCTCCACTCTCTGCAAGAAGCTGGATTGCCTCATCGGTCAGCGTGGTCGTATGCACATACTGCGTATCAGGACCAAGCAAGTGATCCTGGGAGAGGCGCTCAATTGCGCGATAAGGTACCCCAAAGGGTCCACTCCCGACGTGAACACTGATCGGCAAACCCAGGTCACGGGCGAGCTTCCAGTCGTGCCTGGTAACGTCCATGGTAGAAAATTCAGGCCCGCGCAGCGCCATTGCCATGGTCACACGCTGCTGATCAGAGGAAAAATATTGGGTGCGCACACGTTTGGCGTCCTCGGGATGATTCAATGGGCTTTCATACGACCACTCTTGCCCGGTATGAGGAACGCCGTAGCCAAAGATGGCTCGCATCCCGCTCTCCTGAAGGCCGCGAAGCACGGCATCAGTATGCTCCGGAGTATTCTGGATATGCGACCAGTCAAAGAGGGTCGTGATGCCCGCATCCAGGGCCTCAAGGGCTCCAATGAGCGTGCCAATATAGGCATCTTCGGGTCGATAGACAGGACCAAATTTCGCGAGAATACGACTCGCGTAATCACCAAGGTCGCTATTGGCGGCAAGCTGTTTGAGCGTGCCTTCCCAGGTATGTCGATGGGCATCAACCAAGCCTGGCATCACCATCATCCCACTCGCGTCAATCACGGTACTCTCAGAGACTTCCATACCGGGTTGAACGGCGCGAATAAGCGAACCTTCTACGAGGATATCAGCACGAGGAAAGGTGCCAAGTTCTTTGTCTCCTGTAATGACCGTGCCGTTTTGAATCACAAGTCGTTGCGTCATCAGAGATCTTCTTTCTTTAAGGAGTGTCCTCCGAAAAGGACATGAAGAGGTATCTCCCAGATAACGAAATAAGAGGAATTAGCGTACTTCTGTTCCAAAATTGAATGGAGCAAGAAGAGCCTTACCATCCTTTTCATGCTTTTTTGTAGCTTTCTTCAGTATCCTCTCAGGTGGCTTGTCATGCCCTCAAAAAATGTTATGACCCCGCATTCAGACATATGTATGTGCAGTGCGCATTGATATCATGATCATGTGTAACGGGTGCGTAGACCAATTTCCTTACTCTTTACGGATCTCCCCCGATCCACGCGGACACAAGGCTGTTTGCAGAATGATGCCACGGTGGTGGTCCTGCGACCCATCCAGACGCGCGAGCAACATCTTGGCCACGAGCGTGCCGATCTGGTTGAGATCTTGTACGACCGTGGTGATCCCAGGATTTAACAAGTCAGCCA
>WNFA01002064.1_pt1 | contig 20552 bp, 17 predicted proteins | sample 5400481 | NCBI WGS metagenome assembly WNFA01 (sample SAMN13153340, study PRJNA577476) | soil metagenome | isolation source: 120 cm saprolite under Douglas fir tree site 2 hole 1 replicate 2 | place: USA:California | collected 2015-04-18
CGGCCGTCGGCGCGAGGCCGATCTTGCGCTCGCGGAACGGCGCGATCGCGATTGTCTTGACGACGCTATCGCGCCGGGTGTCGATCACACTGACCGCATCGGAGTTGCCGTTGGCGACGTACAGGCGGTCGCCAAGCTCGTCCCAGGCGATGCCGGTGGGATGACGCCCCACCGGAATGGTTTTCCGAATTGCGCCGGTCACGAGGTCGACCCGGGTCACGTTGCCGGGCTGCGCAATGCCGCGCGCGTCGACGCGCACGAGCTCGGCGAACGGGTCGCAGCATTGTTTTGCCGCGCGATCGCGCGGACCGGGTTTGGGGCCCCCGAGATTCGAGACGTACGCCACCGATCCATCCGTGTTGACGACCGCGGCCACCGGCAGTACGCCGAGGGGAATGGTCTTCAGCAGCGAGCCATCATCCGCGTCGAGTACCGCGAGCGCGTCGTTCGCGGGTAGCGGCACGACCACCACGCGATGTCCGGATGCATTCGCGCGCAGCGCGACCGCAGGAGATCCGGCCATGTAGTCGCCAAGCGCGGGTGAGGTCCACCGGATGACGGCGCTGTCGCCGCCGTCATACGCTGAGACCTGCGCGACCGATTTCGTGCGGGCGAGGCGATCGGACCCAGGGATCCGGCTCAATGCGACGTCCGCGGGCAACCGCCCGACACTCGTGATCAGCGCGCGGCGGGTGACGGGATCGATGACGATACCCTGCACGCCCGCGCGCCCATCGAACGCGGCGCTGCTCAGCACGGCGTTGTCGCGCCAGCTGAGATGGTACGCGGCCCCGTGGATGGACACCCAGACTTCTTCCGGACGCGTCCCGAACCGGACGCCGAACACGCGGTCGGTGAACACGCTCTGCACGCCGGCCGGTGCGACGCGCTGGGTCGTGGCGATGATCCCGGGATCGGGGATTTCGCGCCGCGGCTGTGGTGGAGAATTCGGAGGCGTCTGCAGCAGGATTACAAACGTAAGTGCGAGTTGTGACACGTTCCTAACTCTCCACTGGTAGGTGACCCTGCCGTTGCGCGGACATTATTATCGAACATGCTGCTGACCTTGTGCCTGCTGCTCGGCGGCGCCGCTCACGCTCCGGATTCTCTGGGAATCTACTCGGGCCGCGAGCGCCAGCTGGATGTGCGGATTCCGCGATTCGACGCCGAGGTCGTGATCGACGGCGACCTGTCCGACTCGACGTGGGTGCGCGCGGCGCTGCTGACGGGCTTCTCGCAGTACGCCCCGAACGACGGTGTTTCAGCCGTGGACTCGACGCAAGTGCTGGTGTGGTACTCGAGCAACGCCATCTACTTCGGGATTCGCGCCTACGAGCTGCATGGCCGTCCCACCGCGACGCTGGCTGACCGCGACCAGATCTTCGGCGACGACAACGTGCAGATCCTGCTCGGCACGTTCCACGACGGCAAGAAGGCGCTGATGTTCGCGGTGAATCCGCTCGGCGTACAGGGTGACGGCGCCCTGATCGAGGGCGGGAACATCTCGGCCAGCGGGTTCATCGGTGGCGCGGTCATCGGGCGGGAGCAACCGGACTTGAGTCCCGACTACGTCTTCCAATCGCACGGCCGCCTGACGCCGTGGGGCTACGAAGTCGAGGTGCGGATCCCGTTCAAGAGTCTGCGCTACCAGCCGACGCAGCCGCAGGACTGGAGTCTGAACATCGTGCGGCAGGTGAAGCATTCCGGCTTCGAGGACACCTGGTTTCCGGCGCGCCGCGCCAGCGCGACGTTCATCGGACAGTCGGGAAACCTGATCGGCCTTTCGGGGATGCACCGCGGTCTCGTCGTGGACATCAATCCCGAAGCGACCGGCAAAGCGACCGGTGCGCCCACCGCAAGCGGCTACACCTACAACAGGGGGAATCCACAGATCGGCGGGAACGTCCGGTGGGGCGTTACCGACAACCTCAACCTCAACGGCACGATCAAGCCCGATTTCTCACAAGTGGAATCGGATGCGGGCCAGCTCGCGTTCGATCCGCGCCTGGCGCTGTTTTTCCCCGAGAAGCGTCCGTTCTTTCTCGAAGGCAGCGAGCTGTTTCAGGTACCGCAGAACCTGATCTACACCCGCCGCATCGTGCAGCCGGTCGTGGCCGTCAAGTTGACCGGCAACGCCTCCGGGACCGACATCGGTTTCCTGTCCGCGGTCGATCAGAAGTTCGCCTCGGCGAGCGGTACGGAGAATCCGATCTTCAACGTTCTGCGCGCGCAACACAGCCTGGGACATGGGTCGCGCATCGGCGTGGCCTACACGGACCGGATCGAAGGCGACAGCTACGATCGCGTCGCCGACGTCGACGGCCGCCTGGTGTTCAAAGAGATCTACGGCTTGACCTTCCAGCTCGCCGGCAGCCGCACGCGCACTGGAGGGGTGACGACGACGGCGCCGTTGTGGGTCACGCAGTTCACGGTTCAGCATCGTGTGTGGGGCCTGCGCAGTGTCTTCGCGGGGATCTCGGATCAGTTCCATACGTCGAGCGGATTCATCGGCCGCAACGGGATCGTGCATTCCTACGTCGATCCCAGCTTCACGACCTATGGAAAACCGGGGGCGCTGTTGCAGCGCTTCACCGGCGACATCCTCGTGGACGGCATCTGGCAATACCAGAACTTCATCCACGGCCGCCACATCCAGGACAAGAAGCTGCACTTCAACGGCAACGCGTCGCTGCGTGGCGGGTGGAACATCGGCGCGGGCTACTTCGTGGAATCGTTTGGGTACGACTCCGCGCTCTACGCCGGGTATCGTCTCGAAGTGCCCAAATCGGGCGGCGGACTCGACACGATTCCCTTCGTGGGACAGCCGACGATCGCGAACGGCGAGTACCTCATCCAGATCGGCACGCCGGAGTGGAAGCATTTCAGCGGCGGCGGCTTCTTCCTGCAGGGTCACGACGAGAACTTCTTCGAGTGGGCCTCGGCTGATTTGCTGTTACTGAGCGTCGATGTGTCGTACCGCCCGACGGACCGGCTGCGCAACTCGCTCAGCTATTTCTGGCAGCAGGTGAATCGCCGTACCGACGGCAGCCTGGTGAACGTCGGGCGCGTGGCTCGCGTCAAGCTCGAGTACCAGATCTCGCGGCCGCTCTTCATCCGGCTCGTCGGCCAGTACATCCAGGATCAGACCGACTCGTTGCGCGACGACTCGCGGACGAACGCGCCGATTCTGATCGCCGGGTCGAGCGGCGTGACGCGCACCACGGCGAGCGCAACGAATCTCTTCCACGTCGATGCGCTGATCAGCTATCAGCCGATCCCCGGCACCGTCGTGTTCGCCGGCTACGGCAGCAACATGCTGGACGACGACGCATTCCGCTTCCACGGACTCCAGCGGACCGACGACGCGTTGTTCGTGAAGTTCAGCTATCTGTTTCGCCTATAGTCACCCCCTCTTGCCGACAATGGACCCCCGTTGCAGCCTTTGAACGCTGCGATGCATTCACTGCCAAGGGAGTTTCGCACCATCGCCACCAACGTCGCACCGAACATGCGCTAGGGGACTATGAACCTCACTCGCTCGCTGCTCCTCCTCAGCGCGGCCGTCGCCATGCCGCTCGCCGCGCAGCAACGCCACACGATTACGCATGAAGACGTCTTTCTGATGAAGCGCGTCGGGTCGCCGGCGATCAGCCCCGACGGCCGCTGGATCGTCTTCAGTGTCACCGAGCCGTCGTACACGGAAGGCGACCAGGTCAGCGACCTCTGGGTCGTGCCAAGCGACGGTAGCGCGGAGCCCCGCCGCCTCACGAATACCAAAAGTGGCGAGAGCGGCGTGGACTGGAGCCCCGACAGCCGGCGCATCGCCTTCAGCGCCAGGCGCGAAGGCGACGACGCCACGCAGATCTACGTGCTGGACCTAAGTAGCGGGGGCGAAGCGCAGCGCGTGACGAACATCTCCACCGGGGCCGCGAGCCCGCTGTGGCGTCCCGACGGCAAGGCGATCCTGTTTTCGAGCATGATCTACCCCGGGGCGACGACCGACTCGGCGAACCGCGCCGCGGCGGCCGAGCGTAAGGCGCGCAAGTACAATGCACGGGTGTTCGATGCCTCGCCGATTCGGCTGTGGGATCATTGGCTCGACGACCGGCGGCCGCATTTGTTCGTGCAGGCGCTCGAGCCTGGCGCGCAAGCGAAAGATCTGCTGGCAGGATCACAGCTCGTGCAGGGCGCCGGATTCGGCGGGCAGCTCGGCACGAGCGGCGAGGATCTCGCCGCTGCGTGGACGCCGGACGGTAGCGGCGTCGTGTTCGCGGCCACCACAAACCGCACGGACTGGACCCACGGAGATGTGGTGCAGGCGCTGTGGCTCGTGAGTGCAGCGGCCGGGGAGCCGCAGCGCGTCACGCAGGCCCGTGACGACTATGACGCGCCACAGTTCAGTCCCGACGGCAAGACGATGTACGCCGTCATGACGCCGACGAACGAACACACGTTCAACAATCGGCGGCTGGTGGCGTGGCCCTGGCCTCACGGCGCCAATGTCGCTGCGCGAGTCGTCGCCGGAGGTGCCGAACATTCGGTGGGCACGTACGCCCCGGCACCGGACAACCGTGTGGTGTTCTTCCTGGCGGAGGATGCCGGCCATCAGCGCCTATTCCGCGCGCCGGCTCCAGAAGGGGCGGAGCAAGAAGTCGGTCGGATGACGAGCGGGACTCTCGGCAGTCTCCAGGTCGCCACTGGCACCACCAGGACTGGGCCACAGATCGCAGCGGTATGGGAGAGCGGGACGAATCCGCCGGAGATCGTCAGAATCGATCCAGCCACGGGGCGCCCGACGCCGCTCACCAGGTTCAATACCGAGCGCGCCGCCAAGATCGAGTGGCAGCCGTTCCGCGAGTTCTGGTTCACCTCGAGCCGCGGCAAGCGCATTCACAGCTTCTACGCGCTCCCACCGGGGTTCGACTCCACCCGCAGCTATCCGTTATTCGTGTTGATCCACGGCGGCGCCGCGAACCTGTGGACCGACAACTTTGGTCTGCGCTGGAATCCGCATCTCCTTGGCGCGCCGGGCTACATCGTCCTCATGACCGACTACACCGGCTCGACCGGATACGGCGAGAAATTCTCGCAGGATATCCAGTTCGATCCACTCGAAGGCCCGGCGACTGACCTGAACGAAGCCGCGGATTCGGCGATCAAGCGCTTCCGGTTCATCGATGCGTCGAGACAGATCGCGGGGGGCGCGAGCTACGGCGGCCATCTCACCAACTGGCTCGCGGTGACCACGACGCGCTATCGCGCGCTCGTCAGTCATGCCGGCGAGTGGGATCTCGAAACGCAATGGGCGACGAGCGACTTCAACTACGATCGTGAGCGCAACGTCGGCGGCCCGCCCTGGGAAGATCATCCGATCTGGCGGACGCAGAGCCCCATGCGGCGCGCGGCGCACCTGCATACGCCAGTACTCGTGTCCGTGGGCGAGCGCGATTTCCGCGTGCCGATGAACAACGCACTCGAGTTCTGGACCGCGCTGCAGCGCCAACAGATCCCCTCCCGGCTGATCATCTGGCCGGAGGAGAACCACTGGGTTCTGAAGGGCGAGGACAGCCGCTTCTTCTATAAGGAAATAGCGGCCTGGTTCGCGCGCTGGCTGAGCGCGCCGGCGGCGACGGGGCAGTAGGCATCGGCTTGCGCGAACCGATCTCCCGCCGCGACTTCCTCGACGGGATCCTCCTCACCGGCGCCGGACTGCTCGTCCCCGGGAAAGCGCCTACGACGTCGCCCACCGACGCCTTCAACGGCTACGGCGGCATCGGCGACTACCAGCACTCGAACGGCAACACCTGGGAAGTCCTGAGCGCCGGACACACGCTGCGCGACGGGGGGGGCGCATTCGAACAGCGGATCGCCGCCGCCACCGACACCGGCGAGATGTACGACCTCGTCGCCGTCGGGGGCGGCATCAGCGGACTCGCCGCGGCGATCTTCTTCCAGAAATACAAAGGCGGGCGCTGCCTCGTCATCGATAACCACCCGATCTTCGGTGGCGAAGCGAAGCGCAACGAGTTCCTCGTCGACGGACAGCGGCTCACCGCGCACCAGGGTTCGGCAATCTTCCTGGTACCGGGGAAAGGCGGCTACACCGATCGCTTCTACGAGCTGATCGGGATGGACCGCTCGGCGTTCGCCTACCAGACGTGGCGCGGACCGTCGCCCGAGATGCCGCTCGCGCACTCGCCCTACGAGACGCCCAGGAATTACGGCTTCTACTTCGGACCCCAGTTCGGCCAGCGACCCGGTGTGTGGGTGATGGATCCGTGGGGGCGGAAGCTCGAAGGCGCTCCCATCAGCGAGACCACCCGAGCGGAGCTGCTACGGTGGGGAACGCACGGCGTCGACGGACCGCGACCACAGACCGAAGGCGACGCCATCTCCCGCCAGCTCGACGCGATGACGCTCGAAGATCACCTGATGGCGCGATACACCATCAGCCGCGAGACCGTGCGCACGTTTCTATCGCCAATCGAAGGCGGAGGCTACGGTCTTGGTCCCGACGTGTTGTCGGCGTACTGCAACTACGCGATCGAGAACCAGTTTCCCGAGGACGGCGACGACGCGCTCGGCGACCAGATGTTCCCGGACGGCAACGGGGGATTCGCGCGACTGATGGTGAAGACGCTCATCCCCGCTGCCTTCGCCGGTCCGCGCACCGTCGACGCGGTGTGGCAGAATCGTGTCAACTTCCGCGCGCTCGATCGCGCCGGCCAGGCAACCCGGATTCGGTTGAATTCCACCGTCGTCCGCGTCGAGCACGCCGGTAATCCCACGAGCGCGCCGCACGTCGTCGTCACGTACGTGCGGGGCAATCGACTCTACAAGGCCAACGCGCGCTCGGTCGTCGTGGCGGGCGGCAGCTGGACGGCGAAGCACATCGTGAATGATCTCCCCGCCAGCCATCGCGAGGCGTACGCGCAGTTCTATCGATCGCCGTGCCTGATGGCGAACATCGCCGTTCGCAACTGGCGCTTTCTCTACAAGATGGGATTGTCCGGCTGCCGCTGGTTCGGGGGACTCGGCGACTATCTCTCGGTGTGGAAGATGGCGCTCGTCGGGAACGAGCCCCGCACCATCGGTCCCGATTCACCGACGGTGCTGACGATCAAGGTCCTCTTCGCCCAGCCCGGCCTCTCGATCGCCGAGCAGGGCAGCCGGGGACGCGCAGCTACTCGGCACGTCGTTCGCGCAGTACGAGCATGCATTCCGCGAGCAGCTCGCCGACATGTTCGCCCCCGGCGGATTCGATCCGCGCCGGGACATCGCCGGCATCATTCTCAATCGCTGGGGCCACGCCTACGTGAATCCGCAGCCGGGGTTTTTCTTTGGCTCGGGTGGCAAGCCGGCGCCCAGGGATATCCTGAGGAATCGTCCGCACGGGCGGATCGCGTTTGCGAATACGGATCTCGCCGGGGCCAGCGATCATCGGAACTCGATTCGCGAAGCGAATCGCGCGGTACAGCAACTGCTCGGCGCTTAAGCCTCGTACAGCTTCGACGCGTCGGCTTTGGCCAGCTCGACGAAGAAATCCGAGACTTTCCCGGTTACCGCCTCGATGTAGCGCTTTCCCTTCTCTGGTGTCGAGGCAGCCGGATTCCCGGATCCTGTGTCATCGGTCACCTGCGTCCACTGCCGCGGCGCCCACGCCCACCCTTCACGAAATGCGGGGATTTTGAACTTCCGCGCGGCTCCGGGGCCGGCCTCGGACAGCGGCAGCACCAGCTCAGGCGCGATGTGCTGCATCACGCTCGTCTCCATCTCGCCCGCGTGATCCCCCTGATCCGAGAAGAACCCCTTGAGGTCGAGCACCTTGTACCAGTTCACGACGCAGAGGAACAGCGAGACCTGCGGCTGTAGCTCACGAATCATTTGGCGAAAATCGTTTGCGCCGTGCCCATTGAAAATCACGAGCTTCCCGATCCCCTGCTCTGCCAGGGACATCGCCACGTCGCGCAGCACCAGCGCCTGGGTGCTCGGGTTCATGTTGATGCAGAGCGGGATGTCGAGCTGTCCCGTGTTGACACCGAACGGCACGACCGGCAGCACCACGACCTTGGCCCCACGTTGCCACGCGCGCTCGGCGGCGAGCGCAGCGACCGCCTCAGCCTGGATGTTGTCCGTCGTGTACGGGAGGTGATAGTTGTGCGCCTCGGTCGCGCCCCACGGCAAGACCGCGACGTCGTACCGCGTGTCGCGCACGGTCTTCCATGTCAGCTCGTCGAGGATGTATGGCCGCATTGCGGCGACCTTAACGTCGATAGTGCCCGCGCGCAATCGGCATGCGGCCGCCCCGAAGAGATCGACTTCACCGGGGTTTCGACTCGACCGGATGGCCACTCATCAGCCATGCCGACCATCCACCGATCAGGGCTCGCGCCTTGCGCTATCCCGCCTACTCCGGGTCTCCCGCGTTCTAAACCGGGAACCGGCAGTGGTTCTATAGGTGTTTGAACGTCTTCCGCTCAGAAGTATTGATACCATAACTCAATGCCGGAACGTCGAGGTAGCTTCAAGTGAAAGACAGAAAGGCCACAATGACCACGACATTGAAGGAAGTTTCGCTCCCGGCGAGCTTGCGATCGGACTACAGCCGAGTCCGGGCGTTCACGGAGTCGCTCGGCGAAGGGCTCGCCGCCGAGGATTACGTCGTCCAGTCGATGCCCGACGTCAGCCCGACCAAGTGGCATCTCGCGCACACGAGCTGGTTCTTCGAAGCATTCGTGTTGATGCCGCACCTGCCCCGATATCGCCCGCTCAACCCGGTCTATCACTATTTGTTCAACTCGTACTACGTCCAGGCGGGCGAGCGGCATTGCCGCGCCCAGCGCGGTTACCTCTCGCGTCCGACCGTGCGGGAAGTGATGGCGTATCGCACTCACGTCGACCGCGCGATGGAGGACCTGCTCGGGGGCGAGTTCACGGACGCCGTGAGCCAGTTGGTCACACTCGGTCTGCATCACGAGCAACAGCATCAGGAGTTGATGCTCACCGACATCAAGCACGTGTTCTCGGTGAATCCGCTGCGTCCTGTATATCGCAAAGCCGGTCCAACACACCACGGAGTGGCCGCGCCGCTGCGCTGGATCGCGTTCGCAGGCGGCGTGCAGCACGTCGGGCACGAGGGGACCGGCTTCAGCTTCGACAACGAGACGCCGCGTCACCGCGAGTTCGTCGAGCCGTTCGAGATCGCGTCGCGGCTCGTGACGAACGGCGAGTATCTCGAGTTCATGGACGCCGGCGGGTACCGGCGGCCCGAGCTGTGGCTTTCGGCGGGATGGGACGCGGTCCAGAAGAATGCATGGACGGAGCCGTTCTATTGGGAACAGCGCGACGGCGCGTGGCAGACCTTCACCCTGCATGGCATGCAGCCCGTCGCGGAGCACGAGCCGGTGTGTCACATCAGCTATTTCGAGGCCGACGCCTTCGCGCGCTGGCGGGGCGTGCGGCTGCCGACCGAGTTCGAGTGGGAGGTCGCAGCGCAAACCGTGCCGGTCGTGGGGAATTTCGTCGAATCGCAAGCATTGCACCCCCAAGGTGCCGAGGCGCGGGATGAGCTCCAGCAGATGTTCGGCGACGTGTGGGAGTGGACGCGCAGCCAGTACTCACCCTATCCCGGCTTCCAGGCCGCGCCCGGCGCCGTCGGCGAATACAACGGGAAATGGATGTGCAATCAGTTCGTTTTGCGCGGTGGGTCATGCGCCACGGCGATCACGCATATTCGCCCCACCTATCGGAACTTCTTCCCGCCTGAGGTGACCTGGCAGTTCATGGGCATCCGCCTGGCCCGCGACGTCTCATGACCGGTCTCCGCCTTCAGACCGTTCCCGCTGCTGCGCCAGGCGATATCATCGCCGGACTGACCGCCACGCCCAAGACCATTCCCTGCAAGTATTTCTACGATCACGCGGGAGCAGAGCTGTTCGAGCGGATTTGCACGCTCGACGAGTACTACCCGACACGCACCGAGACACACATTCTCGCGCGTCACGGCCGCGATATTGGCACGTGGGCGGGGAACGGAGCCCGCGTCGTCGAGTTCGGCAGCGGCAGCGGGCAAAAGACACGGCTCTTGTTGCGGCATCTGTCAGAGCCGCACGAGTACGTGCCGATCGACATCTGTGCGCCGCAGCTCTTGATCAATGCACAATCTCTGCGCGAGTCGTTTCCGGGACTCGCGGTAAAGCCGGTGCACGCCGATTACATGAAAAGGCTCCAGCTTCCCGCAAATACCGGTGCGCGTCGGACGGCCGTGTTCTTTCCAGGCTCGACGATCGGCAACTTCGAGCCGCTGGAGGCGACGGCATTCCTCCATCGCGCCGCTGATCTGGCCGGTGCTGGCGGGGGACTGCTGATCGGCGTGGACCTCAAAAAGGCGAAGCCGATTGTCGAGCGGGCCTACAACGATAGCGCGGGCGTTACCGCGGCATTCAACCGCAACGTCCTGCTGCACGTCAATGCGCTATGCGCGTCGGACTTCGATCCTTCGCGCTTCGAGCACTTGGCGTTTTACAATAGCGACGCAGGGCGTATCGAGATGCATTTGCGCAGCGTCGCCAGTCAAACAGTCACGCTCCGCGCCGTTCCAGAAGGGCCGCTCGCGATCCATCTGGACCGTGGTGAGCTGATCGGAACGGAACACTCCTACAAGTATCACATCGCAGAATTCCGCGACCTCGTGACGGCAGCAGGCTTTGTCTCGCGACACACCTGGGTGGATGACCGGCGGTGGTTCAGCGTCCATGCGTTTGACGTAAATCGCCACTAGCGGTGCCGCGCGAACGACTCCTGGATCGCGACCGGTCGCTCGAGGCTTTCGTCCCACGATCCGAGTTTGGACGCGATGTCGTAGGTCGCTTGCAGGAACTCGAGCGCCACCGCCTCTGGATTCTCGGTCTTGCTGACGTCCGCGTGAGGCAGGATCCATTCGCGCATCGCCATATCATAGCGCGCCCCAGACGGCCGAATCGGCGCCTGGGCGCAGCCGGCCGGTTCCGGGTAGGCATACGCGTAAAACGCCGGCTCATCGACCGGGCTGCCGGGCGTCCCTGGCCACCAGCCGCCGCTGATGCATTCGTGCGAATACGCCTCGCGTGTCACGAAATCGGCCAGGTGCGGGATGCCGCCGGGATGTGTGGGCGCCGCACGGCCTGAGAACCGCGTGCACGCCATGTCGAAGCCGCCCCACCAGAAGTGCGAGGGACTCGACTTGCCCATGAACCGCGACCGAAAGCTCTTCAGGACGCGGTCCACCTGTACCAACACCTTGAAGAATCGCTCCACCGCTTCCCGGTCGTACGCCGCGTGGCCGCGATCGTCTGTGAAGCGAACCGTCTCGGCCATCTCTTGCGGGAGCGGCCAGATGTGGACGTCGATCTCGAGCGAGCGCAGTACCGCCTGATAATCGTGATAGAAATCCGCAATGGACTGCGGAACGAGTGGCAGGCTGCGGACCTCCCCGTCGCCGGTCCGGAAGACCAGGGCATGGCCGATGAAGTCGAATTCGATTTCCAGGGTACGGTCGCCGTACGGCATCGGCGAGGTACTCAGGCCGCGCGCGGTGACGTACTGGACAACCTGCCACCAATGATTCTGCATCGGAGCCAAGGCGAGACGGGTCTTGCCGACGATCTGCGCCCGCAGGTGCAACGCGGTCTGTGTCTGGTGCCAGTCGTGCAATGGCAGTGGCAGCCAGTCGGTGCGCTGCGCCTGAGTCATTGGAGATTCTGCACGATGGCCAGGGTGTTGCCCTCGGTGTCCTTGAACCACGCCGTCTTGGCGCCGCCCCCCGTGGCGATGCCGTTCTTCGTCCTCAGACCCGGCATGTCGTACTCTTCGAACCGCACACCGCGCGCTTTGAGGTCGGCCACTTCGCGCTCGACGTCGTCGACCTGCCAGAACGCCTGGCTCGCCTTCGACGTCCCGGCATTGGGCGTCGGATACAGGAAGCAGGCGGTGCGCTCTCCAAACTCGTAGATCACACCGCCTGCCGTCTCCTGCTTGGGCCTGAAACCCAGCTTGCCTTCGTAGAATTCGCGGGCCCGGCCAATGTCTTTCGCCGGGAGGTAGGCGTACATCGGAAACGTCGGTAGCATGGCGAGCTCCTTCGGTTGCCCGATACTTACTCGACTTTCGGCGCGGCGGGAATCGGCCGCCTGGCAACCTGGGGGCCCGCGCGATCACGCCACCACGCGACCAACACGACCGCGAAAGGAGAAGTGAGTCGGCTTGGTCACTTGCATTGTAACGGCCAAAGACGCCAATCTTGCCTCCAATGCGCGAGCCCCCCGTGACAGCCAAACGAGAGGCGATTCGTGTGCTGGTCTTCTCGGCGTCGCTCCGTGCCGAGTCGCTCAACACCCGGCTCGCCAAGCTCGCCGCCCATGCCATCGAGGATCACGGCGGAACGGTCGATCTCGCGTCCATGAGCGAGTTCGACTGCCCCTCCTACAACCAGGACGCCCAGGCGACCGGCTTCCCACCCGGCGCCGAGCAATTCCGCAGCCGGCTCGAGGACGTCGACGCGTTCGTGATTGCATCGCCCGAGTACAATGGCTCGTTTCCCGGCGTCCTGAAGAACGCGATCGACTGGGTGTCGCGGTACAAGCCACAACCGTTCAACGCGAAACAGGGGATGCTGATCTCGGCGTCCCCGTCTGTGGTCGGCGGCAACCGCGGCCTTTGGGCCCTGCGCGTGCCGCTCGAGCATCTCGGCGCGCGCGTGTACCCGGACATGTTTTCACTCGCCCAGGCCCACCAGGCATTCTCCCCCGACGGCAAGATCGCCAACCAGACACTCGCGGATCGGTTCGATAAGACGTTCGTCGGATTCCTCGATCTCGTCGAAGCCGCCAAGCACTACCCGTGCGCCAAGAAGGCCTGGATCGAGTTTCTCGGAGAGCACCCGAACCCGGCAATCGATCGCGTCGAGTAGGCTTGACGCGCTCATCCGCATCCCGTCTCTTCGAGTCCGGTCAATCACTCATCCGTGACTCGGAGGCATCGATGCAGCGCACCTTGTGGGCTCTCCTGTCGCTCACGCTGGCAGCCGCTCCGCTGCCGGCTCAAGGAGGGGGGGGGCTCCGCGATAAGATCTCCCAACTCTTCATCTTCTCGAGCGGGAAGGACCCGCTGTTTCTGGGAGGCACGGCCGGCTCCGATTCGGCAACCGCGCTGCATGCCGATCACTTCGTTCCCGCCGCGAATGCCGATAACGGTACGCTCATTTCGTTCATCAGCTCGGCGATCAGCCAGAACGCCGGGAACCTCCCCGTCAGCGCCACCAGCGGCGGCTCGACCTTCCGGTTCGAAGCGGGGGTCCCGGTTCCGACCTCGGGCTCGCCGGGTGCCGTGTTCGGCGAACGCGCTACCACGCTGGGCCGCGGCCGCGTGTTCGTCGGTGCCAACATCAACCGCTTGCATTTCGAGACGCTGCGCGGCGTGAACCTGCACGATATCGAAATGACGTTCACGCACGAGAACGTGACGGGCCCAGCCTGCGACAGCATCGTGGGGTCGTCCTGCGCGCCCTACGGCGTCCCGACGCACGAAAACGACGTGATCGACCTGCGGCTGACGCTCGATCTCGACATGACGGTCACGTCGTTCTTCGTGACCTTCGGCCTGCTCGACCGAGTGGACATCGGCGTCGTGTTGCCGATCGTCTCGACCTCGCTGCGAGGCAACAGCTTCGCGCAGATCGTGCCCTTCGGCGGCACGACGGCCCAGCACTTCTTCGGCGGCACGCCGGCAAACCCCGAGCTCTCGACGTCTCGCTTCGTGGAAGGATCCGCCACCGGTATCGGCGACATCGCTACGCGGGTCAAGGTCAATCTGATGCGCTCGGAGCGGACCAACTTCTCCGTGCTGGGCGACGTGCGCTTCCCGACCGGGAGCGCGGACGACCTCCTCGGCTCGGGCCATATCGCGGCCCGTGGTCTCGGCATCCTGTCGGCGCGGTTCGGCGCATTCTCACCGCATGCCAACATCGGATATTTGTTTCGCGGCGGGAGTACACAGAACAGCGCGGTGCTCGCGACGGTTGGATTCGATCACGTCATGGCGCCCTGGGCGGCGATCGCGGTCGACCTGGTCTCGGAGCTTCAGGTGGGTGAAAGCAAGCTGCGGTTGCCGGGCACGGTCACCTACGACCGGCCGTTCAGTCGCACCGTCGAGCCCACGAACATCCCCACCGAACGTGATGACGCTATCAACGGATCGTTCGGCTTCAAGTTCGTGACGCACTCGGGCATCACGCTCGTGGCGAACACCCTTTGGCCGTTGAATCGAGGCGGGCTGCGGCCGAACGTCCTCTGGACCGCCGGCCTGGAATACAACTTTTGAGATGAGCTACCGGATCGCGGTGATCCGCCAGCCGTTCGCGTCGCGCGCGACCGTCGCGTGGAACGTCACTGGCCGTCGCTCAGGGCGACCGGTGCTGGCGATGTCGTAGTCGTAGACGCCGCTGACGGTCGCCTCGGCTGAGGCGCCGGCGACATTCAGGCTGGCGATGCTGAGCGTGGCTTTGAGATTGCGCACGCGATCGAAGAACGTCTGCCAACTCCCCTGCTGCGCCGCCGTCATCCCCGGATACGTGTGCCGTAGCTGCTCGATATCCCGCGACTCCAACGCCGTCGCGTAATCGGCAATCACTTTCTGAATATCCGGCCGTGGGTCGGATGCCACGGGCGGAGGCGCGGGCAGTGGAGGGGGGGCCGGTGGGGGGGCCGGTGGGGGGGCCGGCGGTGGAGCTTCGGCGACGCGGCGTGGCGCGGTGTCGCGCGTGCCGCGCGAGAGCGCGCTGCGCTCGGCGTCCGCCCACAGCGATGCCGCCGTCGCGTACTGCATCATCGCGTCCGACACGCGCCGCGCCGAAGCCAGCGACTCGGCGCTCGCGAACGCCGCGTGGCCTCCGCTGAGATCGGCGGGTGACGCGCCCGCCAACGCCGCCCGCTGCTGCGCCCTCAGCGCACTCGCACGGAGCGAGCCAACCAGGCTATCATCGCGCTGCGCCGCGCGACGCGCGACCGAGTCACCGGCCGGATGGCGCGCGGTGATCGGCGCGCGGCGCGGCGGCGTCTGAGTGGGCGGCGCCGGGGCGGGCGGGGGGGGCGGCTGAGGAGACACCGCGCGGTTCGAGTCGGGGCGCGTGGCGACGACCGGCGCCGAGTCCCTGATCGCCGGATTGGGCAGCCCAGCCTGTTTCGCTCGCGGCGACCACGGCGACGCCCACCACAGTCCCAGCGCAATGACAGCGCTTATCGCGGCAATCGCGGGCCAGACCCAGCGCCGCCGGCGTGGAGTGATGCGCGTTCGCACGCGTGACAGCGCAATCGGGCTCGTCGGCGTTTTCGGGCCGGGGTGCTGCGCGGCGCCGCGCGCCAGCGTGATCATCTCGCGCCGGATCGGATCGTCGTGTCGCAGCGACGGGCGGCCGCACACCGCCACGACATCGTCCATGCTGGCCCAGCGACGTGCCGGATCCTTTTCCAGCATGCGCATGACCGCATCCGCCAGATTGGGGGGACAGTCGGGGCGAAGGTCCGTCACCGGACGCGGCTTCTGGTTGAAGTGCGCGTACATGACGGACATGATCGAGTCGTCCTGAAACGGCAGCGTCCCCGTCAACATCTCGTACGCCACGACGCCGAGTGAGTACTGGTCCGACGCGCCGGTCAGCTCTTCCGTGGCGCATTGTTCGGGGCTCATGTACGTGGGCGTGCCTACGGTCACGCCGGTCACGGTGAGTCCTTGCGCCTGCACCACCTTTGCGATGCCGAAATCGGTGACGACGGCCCATCCTTCTTCGTCCAACATGATGTTCGCGGACTTGATGTCGCGGTGGATGACGCCGTGGCGATGCGCGTATCCGAGCGCGTCGCCCACCTGTGCGAGGATGGCCTGTGTCATCGCCAGCGGCAGTGGGCCAACGTCCCGGATGACGTGGTCCAGCGACCGTCCCTGCACATGCTTCATGACGAAATAGAGAACCTGATCGCTCTCCTTGACCGCGTAGATCGGGATGATGTGCGGATGGCTGAGCGCCGCGGCGGTGCGGGCCTCACGCTTGAAGCGCTCGACCATGCCTTCGCCCATGAGCAGCAGGGCCGGCGCCAACACCTTGATGGCGACTTTGCGGTCGAGCGCCAGGTCGTGCGCGAGGTAGACCGTGGCCATGCCCCCACGCCCCACTTCGAGCAGGATTTCGTACTGTCCCAGGGTCGCTCGGCGCAGCGCCGCGAGCTGCGCCTCTGCCGCGTCGGGCCGCGTATCGGTGATGGAGCCGGGCGGCGTGGCGAGCGTGGGTCCAGACCAGGGCCGCTGGACGGGGATGCCGGTACCGCAACGGGGGCAGAACGACGCCCCGGGGGCGAGGCTCGCCCCGCAGCGCAGACAGGCAGACGGTGGATTGGGGGTCATTCCAGCCGCCATGGCACGCCGCGCAAAGAGGGCGCAGGGCGTGCCGATCAAGAACGCGTGCACCGCGATGCTGAGCAGCACCCAGACCAGGTTTCTCGATCCTGGATTGGCGGCCGAGAGCGGGACGACGATGTAGTTCATGATTCCGTAGAGCAACACGCCGTACAGCGGACCATACACCCACGGCCTCTGCCAGAGCTCCGACCACTTCCGCGCAAGGAGGTAGTAGGTCACCGCCATTGACGTCGCGATGGAATAGTGCAGCGCGAGGCCGAGGAGTGCGGTGCGCCAGCCGCCAGTGAAGCTCGCATCGCCCAGGAGGCCGGAAGCGACCGATTGGAACACGCGGGTGGGCAGGACGCCACGTTTCAGCCACCAGAACGTGCAGGCGTACGTGATGTCGAACGTGCCGGCGACGAGGCCGCCGGTCAGGACCCACTGCCAGGGCTTTTTCATGCGCTCCATGGTAGCACGCGACGGGCTCGACTGCTCGCGGCGGCCAGTTCCAATCCGCGCATGACGTCGAGCGACCACTCGGGTGTCACGGCGAGCTCCGCCGTGCCAAGAATCGCGTCCCGCACATTCTCATAGTACCGCGCGAAACTCGACCGCAACGTGGGCACTGTGCGCGTTCCATTAGGCGTGACGAGCTGCCCGTACAGCTCCGCCGGTTCCGTGTCCCAATCGGGCTCGTCCGGTAGCCGACCCTCTTTCAAGGCCGCTTCCTGCGGGTCCATGCCGTATTTAATGAAGGAGCCCTTCATCCCATGCACGGTCCAGGTCGGCCCCACCGGAGGCGCCAGCATCGATGCGCGTAAGACCGCCCGCGCATGCGGGTAGTACAGCGTGACGTCGAAGGCGTCGTCGACGACGGCGCCCGGACGCTCGATGCGGATGTCGGCGCCGATCGCGTCCGGAACGCCGAACAACAGCAACGCCTGATCGAACAGGTGCGGTCCGATATCGAACCACATGCCGGATCCCGGCAGCGTTTCCTCGCGCCAGGCGTTCGCCTTCCGCTCGGGACGGAATCGGTCGAAATGCGATTCGAACAGCACGACGTGGCCGAGCGCACCTTCCGACACCACCTGCTGGACGGTCGCGAAATCGCCGGTGTAGCGGCGATCCTGGTACACGGTGACGATGCGCTTCTGTTTCTGGGCGATCTGGACCAAATCCTGTGCGTCGGCGAGGGTCGGTGCGAACGGCTTGTCGACGACGACATGACGGCCGGCGAGCAGACATTGCTTGGCGATCGGATGATGTGACGTGTTCGGCGTCGCGACCACGACGAGATCGATCTTGCGTATCAGCAACTCGTCAACGCTTCGGACGAATTCCACATCCGCATAGCGCTGGTCGGGGGGACCATGCCGCTGCACAATCGTGGTAAGGAGCAAGCCGTCCACCGCGCGAATAACCGGCGCGTGGAACACCTTCCCCGCGAAACCAAAGCCGACGAGGCCCACGTTTAGCATGACAGAGTTTCGCACCAGCCAAGCGGAAAGGGGAGATTACCCATGATTTTGCTGATGGTCGCTGCCTGCCTGGCGCAGGCTCCGGAAACACTCGACGTCACGGCAGTCGGAAAGGATCCGCGCTGGCAGATCGCGGGCCGCACCGCCGCGGTGGTCGACACCAATGGAAAGCGCGCCCTCAAGCTCGAGCTCGTCCCGATCATGGGGCTCGTCTGGCTCAAACGCTATGACTTCGGGAACGGCGTCATCGAAGCCGACATTTTAGGACAGAGCCAGCCCCCGCAGACGAGTTTCGTGGGCGTCGCGTTCCGCGTGGTCGATGCACAGACTTACGACGCCGTATACTTCCGACCTTTCAACTTCCGGGCGTCAGACTCGACCCGCCACAGCCACGCGGTCCAGTATGTATCACACCCGGCCTTCCCGTGGCAGAAGCTCCGCGCAGAACATCCCGGCCAATACGAAGCCGCGGTCGTTCCCGAGCCGGACGGCGATCGGTGGTTTCACGTGCGTATCGTCGTCGAGCGGCCCAAGGTGAGCGTGTTCGTGAATGACGCTCGCACGCCCGTGCTCGTCGTCAACGAGCTGAGCGACCGGGCGCGCGGATCGATCGGCATCTGGGTCGGCGACGGCTCCGGCGGTCACTTCGCCAATCTGCGGGTGACGCGAAAACCCTAGGCCTTGGGCTGCGGTACGATGCGCAGGTACGGCTTCGGCGCCTTCCAGCCCTTGGGATAGACCTTCTTCGCGTCTTCGTCCGAGACCGAGCCCGCGATGATGACGTCGTCGCCCTGCTTCCAGTTGACCGGGGTCGAGACCTTGTGCTTCGCCGTCAGCTGCAGCGAGTCGATCACGCGCAGCACTTCGTCGAAGTTGCGGCCCGTCGTCATCGGGTAGACGATGATGAGCTTGATCTTCTTGTCGGGGCCGATGACGAACACGTTGCGCACCGTCTGGTTATCGGCCGCGGTCCGTCCGTCGCACGTGCCTTCGAGATTCGCGGGAAGCATCCCATACAGCTTGGACACCTTGAGATCGGTGTCGCCGATCATCGGGTAGTTCGGCGCGAACCCTTGCGTCTCTTTGATGTCGTTCGACCAGCGGGCGTGATTTTCCACCGGGTCGACGCTCAGACCGACGATCTTCGTGCGCCGCTTGTCGAATTCGGGCTTGAGCTTGGCCATGTAGCCGAGCTCGGTGGTGCAGACCGGGGTGAAATCCTTGGGATGCGAAAACAGCACGGCCCACGAATCGCCGATCCAGTCGTGGAAGCGCATCCGGCCTTCAGTGGTTTGAGCCTCGAAATCGGGAGCGACATCGCCGAGCTGGAGCGCCATGGAGTACCTCAAGGAGTTGATGGATCAGTCACTCGTCATGATGAACAGCGGCTTGCCGTCGAACTGATAAATCGGCCGCAGGCGCTGTGTGTTGTAGTACTTCGATACGTCCACGACCTTCTTGTCCGACGTCACGCTCGACAGGGGCACGGTGTCGTAGAACCCCTTATGGATGCTCACGAGCCGGCCGTACTGTTTCTTCACCACGAGATCGAGCGCGAGGTTGCCGAACGCCATCGGTACGATCGAATCGAGCGCGTCGGGATCGCCCGAACGGACGAGGTAACCCAGGCGCTGGTTGACCACGTCGATCTTCCGGCCCTTGTTGAGCTTCGCCGACGACTCCTTGAGCGCCGTGCCGATCTGGTCCCCGATGCCGCCAAGCTTGCGGTGCCCGAACATGTCGGTCTCCTCGCCCTCGAAACTCATCCCTTCGTGCGAGGTGAGCCGCGCCCCTTCCGAGATCAGGACGACCGAATAGCGGCTCGGGTTCTTATTGCGGTCCTGAACAAGCAGCTCGGCCAGGTGCTCGACTTCCACGGGGTACTCTGGGATCACGCAGCGGTCCGCCGCCCCGGCCATCGTGGGAAGCAGCGCCGTGAATCCCGCATACCGGCCGAACACCTCGATCACGAGGAACCGCTCGTGCGATCCCGCCGACGTGCGCAGCCGGTGGGTGAGCTCGATCGTGCGCGTGACGCAGGTGCTGAACCCGATGCAGTAGTCGGTGCCGTAGACGTCGTTGTCCATCGTCTTCGGGATCGCGACGACATTCAGCCCCTCATCGTGCAGCCGCTTGGCGTAGCTGAGCGTGTCGTCGCCGCCGATCGGAATCAAGACGTCGACGCCGATGTGCTCGAGGTTCTTGATGACATCCTTGGTGATGTCGTTCGTCTTCTCGCCATAGCCGCTGAGATGCGCGGGCACGCGCTCTTTCGGCAAGTGACTCGGCCGCACGCGCGAGGTGTGGAGGAACGTGCCACCCGTCCGGCCGGCGCGATTCACGATCGCTTCGGTGAGCGGGAGAATCTGCTCACTGTTGTCCGCGCCCTTTTCCCGCGAGTAGTCGACCAGGCCGCCCCAGCCGTGACGAATGCCGACGACTTTGTAGCCGTCGCGCAGCGCGCGAATCGTGATGGCTCGGATTGCGGGATTGAGACCGGGAACGTCACCGCCGCCGGTGAGAATACCGATCGTGCCTTTGCTCATTGCGGCAGGAAGATAGAGCCGCCTTGCCGCTGAATCAGCTTCGGGATACTTTCGGGTACATGCGTCGGATTCTGCTGACCGATGCTGATGCGTTCTA
>WNFA01004611.1_pt1 | contig 20544 bp, 18 predicted proteins | sample 5400481 | NCBI WGS metagenome assembly WNFA01 (sample SAMN13153340, study PRJNA577476) | soil metagenome | isolation source: 120 cm saprolite under Douglas fir tree site 2 hole 1 replicate 2 | place: USA:California | collected 2015-04-18
GACAGGACGGCATCCTGGCCGTCAAGCTCGGTGGCCATACGGTCCAGGTACAGGACGTCAGCGTCGACCGTTCCGGTACCTACGGGATCACCTTGAAAGACGCCGACCATCTCGCGCTGACGAATAACACCGTCACCAATTCAGGGGCCACCTTCCCGGCGATTTACCTGAATGGCTTCACCGGGTTGTTCGCGAACATCAGCGGCAACCGAGGCGCCTTGAACGGTGTCGACGCGATCGCCTTCCATGGCACGGTCACGGATGACCTCACCTGGCAAACGGCCCGCAAGAGCGGCGACCCGACGCGCCTGCTCGGCTACATCCTCGACGGCACGCTGACGATGCGGCCGGGTCACACCTTGACGGTCAACGGTGGCGACATCGTGAAGGTCGGCAACGGCGGCCTTCTCAACCTGCAGGGTGTCAACCTCAAGGCCGACGACACCGGGGTCGGCAGCCTGAAGGTCTTTACCAGCCTGACCGACGACAGCGTGGGTGTTGCTACCTGCCGTTCGGCCGTCGTGATCGGGTGCACGGGCGTGGTGCAACCTCCGCCTCAACCTGGCGACTGGGGGGGCATCATTCTTGCTGGGAGCGGTGCAAACGGAACGCTCGTCAATGCCGCGGTTCGTTACGCATCCACCGGCATTCGGATCAACAGCGGGGCATCATCGACATCTGCATCGTCGGTGTTCGGCCTGGTCGTAACCGGGAGCACCATCGCACCGAGCGCCGTCGACGGCATCAATGCCACCGGGACGCCGATTTCGGTCACCACCTCGTCCTTCAGCGGCGGCACCCACGGCATCAGCGTCGACCTGACCGCCGCGGTGCCGGGCACGCCTTTGCGCCTCAGCGGCAACCGGTTGATGTCCACGAGCGCCGAGGCCATCCTCGGCCAGGCGCTTGCTGGACAGCCGGTGTGGATCGCCGATAACCGGATCCAGGGTGCCACAACCTACGGCATCCGGCTGCTCAGCGCCGATCAGCTCGTCCTCCGAAACAACAACATCGCCGGCAGTGGTGGCGGCCCGGGTGCGGGCGCAAGTCGCTATCCCGCCATTTACTTGCCGGCGGTTTCGGCCGACTTCACCGGGAACATCCGTGGCAACGTGGGGAGCGGCAACGGCCTGGATGCCCTTGTGTTCGACGGCAACGTCACCAGCGACCTGACGTGGATCCGGCCGAGCAACGCCGGGTCGACGCATGCCCTGGGATACCTGTTGGATGGAGGCCTGACGCTCCAGGGGGGAAAGCTGGTGGTTGGGCCAGGCGACGTCGTCAAATCGCTTGGCGGACCGATCACCATCAACGGCGGGAACATTACCGCGAGCGGCTTGGCAGGGGGTTCGCCGACGAGCAACAGCGCCATCTTCACCAGCCTGAAAGACAATCCGGGCGCTCCCGGTGCGCCTCCCATCCTTACTGCGGCCGACATGTCGGATGCGGCCGCCGTTTCGTGTCCCTCCGTCCTGGTCTCGGATTGCAACCCGCATCCAGGCGATTGGGGCGGGCTGGCGATCACGGCCAACGCCGCCGGCGTCAAAGGGAGCGGTGTCATTACCTACGGGCTGATCAAGTACGCGAACACTGGGATCTCGCTCGACAGCGGCCCGATCAGTGCCAGCCTTGAGCCGTCAAACTTCAGGCTGACCGTCGCCAGCACGACGATTGCCAATGCCAGCAGGGACGGCATCAGTAGCCTCGATACGCCGTTCTCGGTGAAGGATTCGAGCACGATCCAAAATGTCGGAGCCAACGGGATCATCGCGAGCTTCTTCAGCCCGGCCAACTGCTCGTCGACACCTCCGATCTCGTCATGTGTGCGGCTCAATATCACCAACGTGAACGTGAGTGGCACGGGCAAGGACGGCATCGTCGCCAACGGCCTTGGCGGCCAGCCGACGATCATCAGCAATAACACCGTCACCAACGCCGGTACGTACGGCATCCGGCTGGTCGGCGCCGATCAACTTACGTTGAACGAGAACACGGTGAACAGCAGCGGTGGGCCCGCGACCACCTTCCGATATCCGGCGATCTACCTAAGCGGCATCAAAGCCGATTTTGAACTGACCTCGAGTGCCGGAAGCGTGGCCAGAAATCATGGCTCGGGCAATGGCCTGGACGCCATCGTGATGCACGGGGAGGCGAGTCAGCCATTGATCTGGCTTACGACAGGGCCGACAGCACCGGCCGCCGTGCCTCCGGTTCCCGGGGACCACTTCGGGTATGTGCTCGACGGCGGCCTGACGGTCGATGGCGCGCTCACCACCAACACGGGCGACTTCGTCAAGGTGCTCGGTGGTGCGATCACCGTGAAAGGCGCCTTGACGGCTACAGGGACGACCTTCACCAGCGCGAAGGACGGCCTTTCGATCAAGCTGTGCGACGCTGTCGCAGGTTTCGACTCCGTTTTCATCCAGCGGGTGGTAGGGGTGTGCCCTCCGGCGGCGAGCGGCGACTGGGCCGGCATTAACGTGACCGGCGCAGCAACCCTCATCACCGTGACGATTAGCTTCGATGATGGCCTGACCGTGTCCGGCGGATCTTTGCAGTACGCAGGCGGCTCGATGCACGACATCGCCGAGAATGCGATCGTGGTGAGCGGATCGCCGCTTTCCGTCACACATGTCGCCTTCACCAAGGTCGGGCTCGATGCCATCGACAGCACGAACAGCGGCTCGATGGACACGATCACGGACGACACCTTCGACCAGGTCGGGGGCGTTTCGATCAACCTTGTGAATTCCCCCGCCGACCTAAGGCGGAACGTCTTCACCAACGACGGGAGCCCGGCCGTGAAGACCACGGGGGCCTCGGTCACCGTCCAGTGCTCGAGCATCCAATCGGGCGGGCTCAGCGGTGACAGCTCGCTGACGGTCAGGGAGAGTGATTTCGTTCCGACTGTGGGCGTGACCGCCCCCGCCGGCGCCACGGCGGAGAACAACTGGTGGGGCCAGGGCAGCGGGCCGAGCGGGCAGCTGTCGGGCGGCATCGCGGTCACTGCGTACGCCGCGACGCAGAATCCCACGGTCACGATCGCGATCGCGGGCCTGCCGAGCGCCACGCAGTCGCTGGACAATGTGCGGTCCGACGGGTCGTTGGGCACCGGATTGGTCCAGGCGACGCTGACCTTCAGCCGAAACATGAACACCGATCCCTTGCAGCCCAGCGTTACCTACACGAGCAGCCCGACCCCGGTGGCATTTTCTGCCGCTACCGGCTGGCAGACGAACGATCCCCGGACGTGGGTTGGGACCGCGCCCATCACGGCTCCGCTTACCGGCACCCACACGGTGTCCGCCAGCGGTGCGCGCGGCTGCGTTCCAGATCCGCAGCACAACCTTATGACACCGCCCACGCCGAAGGCATTTGTGGCGGATACGGCGACGCTACCGACTGTAACCGTGAGCGCGGCCGACCTGATCGGGGCCGGCAGCGCACGCCTTCATGGTCATATCGACCCCAATGGCTGGGCGATTGGCGCCTCACAGTTCGTGCTCACCAACCTCGCATTACCCTTCGACCAGCACACATATGCGACCTCAGTGCCTGCGAACAAGACGACGGCGATCGACGTCACCGTGATGGCCAGCGGGCTGACGTCCGGTGCGACCTACCGGGTTCAGCTCCAGGTGCCGAGCGTGAACGGAACGGCAGTGCAGCCGACCGCCGATACCGTCACCTTGACCGGCGTCGCCTCGCAGTTGCTGGTGACGTCGCCTCCGCCGTCCGCCCCCGTTGCCGGGGCGATGTTCTCCACGACGGTCACCGTCACCGACGGCTCGGCCAAGGTCGTCTCTGACTTTGCCGGCACCGTCTCAGTGGCGCTCACGACGCCAGCCGGCGCCACCCTCTCCGGAACCCTGGCGAAACCGGTGGTCAACGGCGTCGCCAGCTTTACGGACCTCAGCGTCAACAAGACGGGAACCTACACGCTGACGGCGACGAGCGCGCCCGCGCTGCCGCCGGCCACGAGCAGCAGCTTCACGGTCCAGCCGGGAGCTGCCGCGCAGCTGGCCTTTACGCAACTGCCGAGCAACCCCAAAATCGGGATCACGATGACGCCGGCGGTTCAGGTGGCGATCCAGGACAGCCTGGGTAACACCGTGACCGGCAACACCAGCACCATCACGATCTCGCTGGCCAGCAGCAATCCCCCGGGTGGGACGCTGTCTGGAACGCTGAACAAGCCGGCCGTCGCCGGGGTTGCCACGTTCGACGACCTGGTGATCGGCCAGGCCGGCACCTACACATTCGGTGCCACCGGCGGTGGCTTCACCGCATCCCCCAGCAGCTCGATCACGGTGACGTAGCGGCGTTCGAGCGGCAGCTTATCGGTCGATTTGCATCGGACGCCAGAGTAGCTCGTAGACGCGCGGCGTCATCCAGTCGCGAACGACCAGGGCGCCGGCGGCGACCATGCAGGCGTTCATCACGCGGCGCCAGGACTCCTCTTCGTAGGCAGTCGACATCATGCGGATGATAGCCTCGGCCTCCGCATCGGGGGGCAGCCGCTCATCGACGACCGCTGAGCTCGCCGGCTCCGGCCGCGTCGACGGCTGAAACGCGCTCGCATCGGCGACCAGCTGGGCGGTGCGCATGGCATCGTAGAAGGCGGACTCCGATCCGGGAAAGACGTCACTCTTGGCGATCCGGGTCGCCACCTCGAGAGCCTTGAAATACTCCGGCGATTGCTTGACCTCGAGGTCGGGGATGGCACCGACCCCGGGCGCCGCCTTCGCCACGCGGTCCCACTCCTCCGGCGTCAACCGGCGGAGCCGGACGAGCAGCGCCTCGACCTCGGCGGTGTTCGGCCCGAACCTCTTAACGGCCATCTCACTTACAATACGCGCGCGGTTCCATGACTGTGGGAGCTTCCTCATGCCTGTAGTCCAGTGGGTCGTCAGGATTGGCGACACGGTGGAGGCGCGCGATGGCGAGCTCGGCGTCGTGCGCGAGATCTTCGAAGGGCCGCCCCAGTCGGCGCAAGCGCTCTTCGTGTCGAGCGAGCCCTACATGCGGGTGGTCCACCCCGGCCAGCCCGACCTCTTCATTCCCTTCGAGGAAATCGTCGACGTCAGCGACGTCAAGCTGCGCGTCTATCTCAAGCGCTGGCTGCGGGACATCAACAGCCTGGGCTGGACGCGCGACCCACGCCGGCCAGGGACGCCGGCCCCGCCGTACTTCCCGAAACCACCCTCGGCCCCCGCGGACGCTTCGGCAAAGCCGGACGCCAACGGCGGCGTCCCCCGCCGCCCGCTGGTGGACAGCGGCGCCTGGTCACCGGGCGAGGCTGCCCCGCGGCCCGAGCCTGGCAAGGGATATCGAATCGGTGACCGGTTCAAACCCGGTGATCCAATCCCGGTGGAGGGCCAGTACCTGTGCACGGTGTGCGGTTTCCGCAAACACTCCCGCCAATTTCGGGAGGAAGACCCCGATGGTCGCTTCCCGCCGCCGCACCACCCCGGCGCACTCTGGGAACTCGAGGACCTGCGCCCATAGGGCGTTGACCTGATTCGAGCGCCGGCCCTCGATCGGCGGTCTGTATTCAGAAACCTCTTTGTTAGACTAGCCGCGTACCGTGCTCAGCGATTACTTTCCCTTGCTCATTTTCCTTGCCGCGGTCTTCATTTTTGGCCTCATCGCTCTCTTCTTTCCGCCCTGGTTGGCGGGCCACCGGGACTCCGCAGCCAAGGATCTGCCGTATGAGTCGGGCATCGTGCCCCGCTCCGGCGCCCGGCGCAAATTCGCGGTCAGCTTCTACCTGACCGCCATGCTCTTCATCATCTTCGACGTCGAGGCGATCTTCATCTACCCCTGGGCGGTCATCCTCAAGGGACTGGGCTGGTTCGGGGTCGCCGAAATGGGGATCTTCGCCGCCATCCTGCTGGTTGCCCTCATCTACGCGTGGCGGAAGGGAGCGCTCGAATGGGGGAACTGACGCTTCGCCCGGGCCCGATGCCGACCGGCCGCGCGGCCGGACCCACGCCCCTCAACGCGCTGGGTGACAACGTACTCACCACCACGCTCGACCGGGTGATCAACTGGGGCCGGTCGAGTGCGATCTGGCCGGCGCTCTTCGGGCTCGCCTGCTGCGCGATCGAGATGATGGGAACGGTGGGCCCCCGGCATGACCTCTCGCGTTTCGGTTCGGAGCTCTTCCGCGCCTCGCCCCGGCAAGCGGACCTGATGATCGTCTCCGGGAGGGTGTCTATCAAGATGGCGCCGGTCCTCCGTCAGATCTACGACCAGATGCCGGAACCCAAATGGGTGATTGCCATGGGTGCGTGCGCGTCCTCCGCCGGGATGTTCAACAACTACGCGATCGTCCAGGGCGTGGACAAGATCGTGCCGGTTGACATCTACCTCCCGGGCTGCCCGCCCCGGCCGGAGGCCCTGATCGATGCCGTCGTCAAGCTGCAGCGCAAGATCCGCGGTGAGCCGCTGGTCAAGCGCCCTGCCTGACGGCTGTGCTCGTCGAGAACCTCGGCAACCGCTTCAAGTCAGCGTTGCGGGAGAGCTCGGACTTTCGGGGCGACCTGAGCATCGTCGTGGATCCCAGCGCGGTGGTCGAGGTGGCCCGCTACCTGCGCGATGACGAGGGCTTCGATTACTTCCTCTACGCCACCGCGGTGGACTGGCCGGCCCGCGATCCTCGCTTCACCGTCGTGTGGGAGGTGCGGTCGCTTAAGAACAAGACCCGCATCCGCATCAAGACGACGGCCGCGATGCCCGAGCCGCACGTCCCCAGCCTGACCGAGGTCTGGCCGGCCGCGAACTGGCACGAACGCGAGACCTGGGACCTGCTCGGCATCACGTTCGACGGACATCCCGACCTGCGCCGGCTGCTGATGCCCCAGACCTGGGAGGGCCATCCGCTCCGGAAGGACTACGTCTCCTTCGGCGAGCCGGTCATCTTCAGCGACCAGAAGCTTGAAGGGTTGGAGCCCGACGCGATCCGTGGCTGACACCCGCGTAGTGCAGGAGCCGTTCGGCCCGGCGCAGGAGCCGTTTGGTCCAGGCCCAGCCCAGGAGCCGTTCGGCCCGGAGCACGAGCCGCCGACCGATTGGATCGAGCTCAACATGGGCCCGCAGCATCCGAGCACGCACGGCGTCCTGCGGGTACGGCTGAAGCTGGACGGCGAGGTCGTGCGCGATGCCGATCCGGATATCGGGTACCTCCACACCGGCTTCGAAAAATCCTTCGAGGAGAAGACCTACACCCAGGGCATCACCTTCAGCGACCGGATGGATTACCTGGCGCCGCCGATCAACAATGTCGGGTTCGTCATGTCCGTCGAGAAGTTGATCGGCGTGGAGGTGCCGCCGCGGGCACAGGCGATCCGGGTGATGATGATGGAACTGGCCCGGATCGCGAGCCACGAGCTCTGGTTGGGCACCGCGGGTCTCGACCTCGGCGTCTACTCCGGCTTCTTCTATGCATGGCGCGATCGCGAGCTGGTGCTCGACCTGAACGAGTTGTATTCGGGCGTCCGGATGATGACCTCCTTCACCCGGGTCGGCGGCGTTGCCTGGGACCTGCCGGACGGCTGGATCGACCAGCTGCAGCGCTTCATCGACGTCATGCCGGCCCGCATCGATGACTTCGAGGCGATGCTGACCGACAACCCGATCTGGCATCAACGCCTCGAGGGGGTTGGCGCCCTGTCGGCGGAGGATGCGATCAGAACCGGGGTGACCGGTCCCATGTTGCGGGCCTCCGGCGTCGACTACGACGTCCGCAAAGCCTTCCCCTACTGCGGCTATGAGCAGTACGACTTCGAGGTGCCCCTCGGCACGAACGGCGATTGCTTTGATCGCTATCGCGTTCGCGTCCAGGAAATGCGTGAGAGCCTGAAGATCTTGCAGCAAGTCATCGATACGCTTCCCTCGGGCCCGTGGTTGACGAACGATCGCAAAGTCGCGCTGCCGCCACGGAGCGAGCTCAGCAAGAGCATGGAGTCGGTCATCCATCATTTCCGGCTCGTGAGCGAAGGGTTCAAGGGGCCGGTCGGTGAGGTCTATGCCTTCGTGGAGAGCCCGCGCGGAGAGCTCGGCTTCTACCTGGTCTCGGATGGAACGAACAAGCCATACCGGATGAAGGTCCGCCCGCCCTCATTCTGTAACCTCCAGCCGCTCAAGAAACTGGTGCAGGGCGTCCTGCTCGCGGATGTCATCGCCATCATGGGCAGCATGGACTTCATCCTGGGGGATGTCGACCGCTGATGGCGCTGGCCAAGCCGACGGTCGAGGAGATCACAACGCTGGCCGCGCGCTACCCATCGAAGCAATCGGCGATCATCCCGGCGCTCTGGGCGGTTCAGCACGAGCAGGGCTACGTCACCAAAGAGGCGATGGGTGAGATCGCGCAGATCCTCGCCCTGCCGCCCTCGCTGATCGAGGCCACCGCGTCCTTCTACTCGATGTTCCTCACCCGGCCGGAGGGCCGGCACGATGTCGTGATCTGCGTCAACGCGCCCTGCATGCTGCGCGGCGCCGACGAGACGGCCGCCTACCTCGAGCAACAGCTGGGCGTCGGCGATGGCCAGACGACCCCGGACGGCGCCATCACGTGGCATTCGACGATCGAGTGCCTGGGTGCCTGCGGCGGCGCGCCGATGATGCAGGTCGACCACCGCTTCGAGGAGAACCTGACGGCGGAGCGGATCGACGCCATCATTCAGCGTTTGCGAACCGAGCCCTCGCCGCACGACGCAAAGCCCGAGAAAGTCGCCGTCGCCGCGCGGCCGAGAGCGAAGAGGACCCAGAACTGATGGGACTCAAGCCGGTCCTGACCAAGGACTTTCACACCGAAAATCTCGAAGAGCTGGCGGTCTACGAGCGGACCGGCGGCTATACCGGCTTCAAGAAGGCGCTCGAGATGCAGCCCGACGAGCTAGTGGAGCTGGTGAAGAAAAGCGGACTCCGCGGCCGGGGCGGCGCCGGTTTCCCCACGGGCAACAAGTGGAGCTTCCTGCCCAAGGGCGTCTACCCACGCTACCTCGTGTGCAACGCCGACGAGAGCGAGCCGGGCTGCTTCAAGGACCGCTACCTGATGGAAAAGAGCCCGCACCAGGTGCTCGAGGGGATCCTGATCGCCAGCTACGCGATCGGGTGCAACCTGGCGTTCATCTACATTCGCGGCGAGTACCTGCCGCAGCACGAGGCACTCGAGTCCGCGATCGGGGAGGCCCGCCAGGCGGGATACCTCGGCAAGAACGTGCTCGGCAAGGGCTACGAGATCGATGTCATCCTGCACCGTGGGGCGGGCGCCTACATCTGCGGCGAGGAGACCGCGTTGCTGACCTCGCTCGAGGGCTATCGGGGCGAGCCCCGGCTCAAGCCGCCTTTCCCGGCGATCAAGGGCCTCTACGGCAAGCCGACGGTCGTCAACAACGTCGAGACCGTGGCCAACCTCCCGCACATCGTCATCAACGGCGCCGACTGGTTCAAGGCCATGGGAACCCCGACCGGCGCCGGGACGCGACTCTGGTGCATGAGCGGCCACGTCAACCGGCCGGGCAACTATGAGATGGAGAACGGGACACCGATCCGCGAATTGATCGAGGAGCAGGGTGGCGGCGTCTGGAAGAACCGCAAGCTCAAGGCGTTTCAGCCGGGCGGCGCCTCGATGATGGTGTTGCTGCCCGAGCATCTCGACGTCGGCCTGGACTTCGACGCGATCCAGAAGGCCGGCTCGCTGGCGGGGGCGGGGGCCATGGTGGTGATGGATGAAACCACCTGCATGGTCGACGCCGCGCGTCGCTACGTGAAGTTCTTCCACCACGAGAGCTGTGGCAAGTGCACGCCCTGCCGCGAGGGGACCTTCTGGATGTCGAATCTGTTCGACCGCTTCGAAGCCGGTGAGGCAAAAGCCACCGATGTCGACCTGCTGCTCGACATCGGGTACAGCATCGATGGGCGCTCCTTCTGCCCGCTCGGCGATGCCTCGACCTGGTTCCCGCGCAGCGTCATCAAGTTCTTCCGCGACGAGTTCCTGGAGCACGTCTCCGAAAAGGGCTGCCCTTTCAAGAAGACGGCGCAAGAGGCGGTGGCGTAATGGCCACGGTGCAGACCGACCAGGTCACGCTCACGATCGATGGGCAGTCTGTCACCGTGCCGAAGGGCACCCTGATCCTCGACGCGGCCAAGGCGATCAACATCGACATCCCGATCTTCTGCTCGCACCCGAAGATGGCGCCCGTCGCCGTCTGCCGGATGTGCCTGGTCGAGGTGGAGAAGATGCCGAAGCTGCAGCCGGCGTGCGCCGTCTACGTCGCCGAGGGCATGGTGGTGAAGACGACCACCGAGCAGGTCGGCAAATACCAGAAAGGCGTGCTCGAGTTCCTCTTGATCAATCACCCCCTCGACTGCCCGATCTGCGACAAGGGCGGCGAATGCCCACTGCAGGACCAGACGTTTCAATATGGCCCCGGCGCCAGCCGCTTCGAATTTCAGAAGGCGCACTTCGACAAGGGGGTACCGCTCTCCGACAAGATCGTCCTCGACCGCGAACGCTGCATCCTCTGCTGGCGCTGCACCCGTTTCAGCGAGGAGATCTCGGGGGAGCGCGAGCTGGCGCTGATCCAGCGGGGTGTCCACACCATCATCGGGACCTTCAATGACGAACCAGCTCAGTCGAACTACCAGGGCAACTGGACGGAGATCTGCCCGGTCGGCGCGCTGACCTCGCGGCAATACCGGTTCGTCAGCCGGCCCTGGGACCTGGACCGCACCGCGAGCGTCTGTCCGGGCTGCAGCATGGGCTGCAACATCCAGCTCGACGCCCGCAGCAACCGGATCGGGCGCTTCCAGTCGCGAGAAAACCTCGATGTCGACGATGGCTGGCTCTGCGATGTCGGCCGCTACAGCTTCCCCAACTTCCAGCGCACCACGCAGGACCGGCCGCAGATCCGGCGCGGCGGCACGCTGGAGCGCGTGACCTACGACGAGGTGATCGCGTTCACGGCCGACGCGCTGAAAGCGTCGGGCCAGGTGGCGGGCTGGGCCTCACCGGCTGCCAGCAACGAGGAGCTCTTCCTCTTCCAGCGACTCTTCCGCGAGGTGCTGACGTCGCCAAACATCGATCACCGAAGCGCGGTCCTCGAGGATTCGGAGCCCGACGATATGAGCCTGCCGATCGCCGACATCGAGCGCTGCGACCACGTCGTCGTGCTCGGCGGCCAGGACGTCATCGATGCGGCGCCGGTGCTCCACCTCCGCCTCTTCAAGAGCCAGGGCAAAGGCCTCCAGGTCACAAAGGTCGGTGCTGCCGACGTCAAGAAAGCCCTCGATGCGGTCCCGGCGGAGGCGGCGGCGGTCGGAATCCTGGCGACCGAGGCCAACAAGAAGGCGGCGGTCGAGCTTCAGGGCAAGCTGCAGAAGAAGATCAAGGGCAGCGTCCGGCGGCTGATCGTGACCACCGGACCCAACGGGCGTGGCGCCAAGGACCTCGGCATCCTGCCGCACCGCGGACCCGGCTACGTCTCGCTCAGGCGCTCTACGTGCACGAGTCCAGCCCGCTGAATGGGTTCGTGCCGACGGATGCCGAATCGATGTGGCTGTCCTCGCTGCCGCTGGTGGTCTTCCACCGCTTCAAGGCGTCGCCCCTGGACGAAGTGGCCCACGTGATCATCCCAGGCCACGCCTTTACGGAAAAGGACGGCACCGTGACGAACATGGAAGGCCGCGTGCAGCGGATCTTGAAAGGGATCGATGCCACCTCGGTTCGGGAGGACTGGCGCGTCTTCCAGGAGATCGCGAACCACCTGGGTGCCTCCTGGGACTACGAGAGCGTGGAGGCGATCACGGGCGACCTGGTCCGCGCGCTACCACCCTACGCGGCGGTCAACCAGGGCGCGCGGGTGCTCTGGAGCGAAAAGGGATGACACTCGAAGTCGTCGTCGAGACACTGATCAAGGCGGTGATCGTGATCGGCGCGCTGCTGACCGGCTTCGCCTATCTCACGCTGTTCGAGCGCAAGGTCCAGGCGCGCATGCAGCAGCGGCCGGGTCCGAACCGCGTCGGCCCCTGGGGATTGCTGCAGCCGGCGGCCGATGGGTTGAAGCTTTTCTTCAAGTCGAGTAGCGCCCCCTCCAGCCGCGACCGTTTTCTTTACCTGCTCGCGCCCATGATCTCGATCATGGCGGCCCTCGCCAGCTTCGCCATCATTCCCATCAGCGGGCCCGGTCCGATCAACCTCTTCGGTCATTCGATCGGCTGGTACGTGACGAACGTCAACATCGGCGTCCTCTGGTACTTCGCGGTGACCTCGGTGGGCGTCTATGGCATCTTCCTGGCCGGTTACTCGTCGAACAGCAAGTACTCCATGCTCGGGGCGCTGCGCTCGTCCGCGCAGATGATCAGCTACGAGATGGCGCTCGGCCTTTCGCTGGTCCCGGTCTTCATCCTGGCCGGCTCGGTCAGGCTGGTCGATATCGTCAACGCCCAGCACACCTGGTGGTTCATCCTCCCGCTGTTGCCGGCATTCTTCCTCTACTTGATCGCCGGCATCGCCGAGACCAACCGCGCGCCCTTCGACCTTCCCGAAGCGGAGACCGAGCTGGTCGCCGGTTACCACACCGAATACTCGGGATTGCGGTTCGCGCTCTTCTTCATGGCCGAGTACATCAACATGATCATCGTCAGCTCCGTCGCCACCATCGTCTTCCTCGGCGGCTGGTGGGGCCCGGCCGGCATCCTGCCGGGGCCGTGGTGGTTCGTGTTGAAGGTCGTTGTCCTGCTTTATGTCTACGTCTGGTTGCGGGCGACGCTGCCGCGCATGCGCTATGACCGGCTGATGGCGCTCAGTTGGAAATCGCTGTTCCCCCTGTCGCTGGCGATGATGATGGTGACCGCCGTCGTGGTGGTGGCCGCCAAGGGAACGCTCTGATGGCGCTGCGCGAGATCTTGCTGGGCCCCATCTATATCGCCCGCGCCCTGGCGACGACGTTCAAGCACAACACCAAGCCGATCGTCACGATCGAGTACCCGGAGCGGCAGAAGGCCGTCCCGCCGCGCGAGCGTGGGAAGCACATCCTCCATCGCTACGCCGACGGCCTGGAGAAATGCGTCGGCTGCGAGCTCTGCGCCATCGCCTGCCCGGTGGGCTGCATCGTGGTGGAGGCGGCGGAGAACACCCCCGAGCATCGCGTCTCACCAGGGGAGCGCTACGCCAAGCGCTACGAGATCAACCTGCTGCGCTGCATCTATTGCGGCATGTGCGAGGAGGCCTGCCCCTACGACGCCATCACCATGGGCCCGCGCTACGACCTCGCGGACGACCACCCGGATAAGTTCATCGCCGTGAAAGAGGACATGCTGGAACCGCTCTCCGCAAGCCTGAGTGACACGGCCGTGCCGTCCGGTGCCCCCTCCGCCCAAGCGGTGCCGCGCAAGTGGTAGTCGGGTTCGCCATCGTGGCGGCCTGGGAGCTGGTGACGGCGGTGGGCGTGGTGGCCTTCCGAAAGCCGATGTACAACGCCCTCTCGCTGGTGGCCAACATGCTCGGCCTGGCGGTGCTGTTCCTGATGTTGAACGCGCAGTTCCTGTTTGCCGCCCAGATCATCGTCTACGCCGGCGCGGTGATGGTGCTCTTCGTGTTCATCATCGCCCTGATGAACCCGCAGTCCGATATCAGCTTCAGACCGCGGGGAACGGAGTGGATCTATGGCGTTGTCTTCGGGGTGGTCTTCGCGGCGCTGCTCGCCGGCCTGCTCTTCAACCGGGGGCTCACCGGCCGTACCGGCGCGTTCACCCCCGAGGTGATCGCCGCCGCGGGCAACGTGCAGACCATCGGCACCGCGCTCTATACCCGGTTCCTCTTCCCGGTCGAAGTCACGTCGGTGCTGCTGCTGGTCGCGGCGGTCGGCGCGGTCTACCTGGCGATGCGGAGAATCCGTTGATGCCGGTTCCCGCCTCGACCTTCCTGCTCTTGAGCGCCGTCCTCTTTACCCTGGGGGCGATCGGCTTCATGGTCCGGCGCAACCCGCTCGTCGTCTTCATGTGCATCGAGCTGATGCTCAACGCCGTCAACCTGGCCTTCGCGGCGATTAGCCGCTACCTGAACTCGCTCGACGGCGTCGTGTTCGCCTTCCTCGTGATCACGGTCGCGGCGGCCGAGGTGGTGGTCGGGATCGCCATCATCGTGCAGGTCTACCGCGCCGGCCGGCAGATGGATGTCGATGAGCTCGACCTGATGAAGGATTAGGGGACCGATGGACTACCTCGCACCGCTGGTCCTCCTCACGCCGCTGGCGGGGTTCCTGATCAACGCCCTGTTCGGCCGGCTGCTGCCCCGGCGGGTGGTGGGATGGGTCGGCGCGGGCAGCATCGGATTGGCCTTCGTCTTCGCCCTCGTGATCCTCGCCCAGGTGCTCGGCGGCCAGAAGCTCGACCAGACCTATTTCACCTGGTGGCAGAGCGGCGACTTCAACGTCCCCTTCAACCTCTACGTCGATGCGGTCTCGACCCTGATGATCCTGGTGATCACCGGCGTCGGCTTCCTGATCCACGCCTACTCGATCGGCTACATGCGAGAGGACCCCGGCTTCTCGCGGTTCTTCGCCTACATGAACCTCTTCGTCTTCTCGATGCTCCTGCTCGTCCTCGCTGGGAATCTGGTCTGGCTGATCATCGGCTGGGCCCTGGTCGGTCTCAGCTCCTATCTCCTGATCGGCTTCTGGTTCGAGCGCCGGTCGGCGGTGCTGGCCGCCCGGAAGGCCTTCGTCATGAACACGATCGGCGACGTCGGCATGGTCTTCGCCGCCTTCTTGATCTTCCTCAATCTCCGGGTGCTCGATTTCCAGGGCCTCTTCAGCCGCGTCCATCAGCTGCCCAAGGGCGGCACGGTGATCACCGCCATCTGCCTGCTCCTGCTGCTCGGGGCGGTGGCGAAGTCCGCGCAGCTCCCGCTGCATACGTGGCTCCCGGACGCGATGGAAGGCCCGACGCCGGTTTCCGCCCTGATCCACGCCGCGACCATGGTCACGGCCGGTGTCTACCTGGTCGCCCGCATGCACCTGCTCTACGACTGGGCTCCGACCGCCGCCGCCACCGTCGCCGTGATCGGCGGCGTGACCGCGCTCTTCGCGGCCACCATCGGGACCGCCCAGGTCGACATCAAGCGGATCCTCGCCTATTCGACGATGAGCCAGATCGGCTACATGTTCCTCGCCGTGGGCATTGGCGCCTACACCGCCGGCATGTTCCATTTCATGACGCACGCGTTCTTCAAGGCGCTCCTCTTCCTCGCGGCGGGCAACGTGATCCACGCCTTCCACGAGGACCAGGACATCCGCCACATGGGAAATCTGCGCGCCGGCCTCCCCATCACCTTCTGGACGTTCTTGATCGGCACGCTCTCGATCAGTGGCTTCCCGCTGCTCGCCGGCTTCTTCAGCAAGGACGAGATCATTCGCGCGGCGCTCAGCACGGCCGGCAGTGAGTACGTCCTGGGCATCCTGGCCCTCATCACCGCCGGTCTCACGGCCTTCTACATGTTTCGACTCTTCATCATCGCCTTCGGTTGGGAGTGGCTGGCGCACGACGACCGTCACCTCCACGAGGCGCCACCGATCCAGACCATTCCGATCGTCGTCCTGGCGGCCGGCGCGGTCGTGGGTGGCTACATCCCGGTCGCGAGCTTTCTCTCGCCGGTGTTCGGCCAGCCGGCAGAGGTGGGCACGCTGGCGTTCTGGGGTCTGGCGGGGTTGACCCTGGCCGCCTCGGCGGTCGGCTTCGCGGTGGCCTATGTGATGTACGCGCGTCGGCCCGAGCTCGCGGTCGCCTGGCGGACCCGGCTCGGCCCGATCCACACGCTGGTCGAGCACAAGTACTACATCGACGAGCTCTACGACCTGCTCTTCGTCCGGCCCGGGCTGGCGCTGGCCCGTTTCCTCAACGAGGTGGTGGAACCACGGGTGATCGACGGCGCCGTCAACGCGGTCGCCGACTTCACCCTGCTCGAGGCGCGGGAGTTCCGCCTGCTGCAGACGGGCAGGGTGCGCAGCTATGCCCTGGTGACACTGGGCGGCGCGGTCGGCGTCTTGCTCATCGTCATCTGGTATCTCGGGTATTTGCCCTGGAGGTCTGGCGCGTGAGCTGGTACACGCTGCCGGCCAACGTGCCGTGGCTGACGCTGGTCGTGCTGGTCCCCTTGATTGGCGCCCTCCTCATTGCGCTGACGCCTTCGGTCGCCGGGCGCGTCATCAAGCAGCTTGGAATCCTGACTTCGGTGCTCACGCTCGCCCTGGTGCTCGCGATCATCGGTGGATTCCAGCAGGGTGTGGGCGGCCTTCACCTGCAGTTCGAGGAAGCGCTCCGGTGGATTCCCTCGCTGGGGATCAGCTATCACCTCGGCATCGACGGCTTGAGCCTCTTCCTGCTCGGCCTCAATGCGTTGCTCTTTCTGATCGCGATCGTCGTCACCGACTCGGCCACCCGGCGCCTCAAGGAGTTCATCCTCTTGCTCCTCATCCTGCAGGCCGCCACGGCTGGCATCCTGCTGGCGCTCGACCTCATCCTCTTCTATGTCTTCTGGGAGGCGATGCTGGTTCCGCTCTACTTCCTGATCGGGGTCTGGGGTGAGGGCCGCCGGGTCTATGCCGCGTTCAAATTCCTGATCTATACCGTCATCGGCAGCTTCGCGATGCTGGTCGCCATCCTCGCCGTCGCCGGCATCAACTTCTCCCAGACGGGGGCACTGACCTTCGACTGGACCATCCTGGTCCAGCATCCGGTGGCGGGCGTCTGGCATCTGCCAGGCGGGCTTCCGAACATCGGGATCCCGCAGCTCCTCTTTGTTGGTTTCGCGCTCGCCTTCGCCATCAAGATGCCGATCTGGCCGCTGCATACCTGGCTGCCGCTTGCCTACACCTCTGCGCCGATCCCCGTCGTGATCGTCTTCGCCGGCCTGGTCTCCAAGCTTGGCGCCTACGGCTTCCTGCGCTTCAACCTCGCGCTCTTCCCGGATGCCGCGCATAGCCTGGGCGGGCCGCTTGCGGTGCTGGCGACGATCGGCATCCTCTACGGTGCCTTCATGGCGCTGGTCCAGACCGACCTCAAGCGACTGGTCGCCTACGCGTCGATGAGCCACCTGGGCTTCATCGGGCTCGGCATCTTCGCCGGCAACCTACTCGGCATCGAGGGCGCCCTGGTACAGATGATCAACCACGGCGTGATCATCGCCGCGCTCTTCCTGGTGGTGGGCATGATCGAGCAGCGCGCCGGCACTCGCCTTCGTGCCGAGCTTCGCGGGCTGGCGGCGACCGCCCCGTTGTTTGCGGCGCTCTTCCTGGTCATCTCGCTCGCCGCCCTCGGCCTCCCCGGCCTCAACGGCTTCGTCGGCGAGTTCCTCATCATGCTCGGTGCCTGGGCGTCGTTCCTCCCGCTGGCGGTCGGCGCCGGCATCGGGGTGATCCTGGCAGCCTGGTACGTGCTCCGCTTCTACCAGGGGAGCACGCAGGACGCGCCGCCGCAGCCGGCGAACTTTCCCGAGTTGCGGCTGGTTGACGTTGGCGTGCTGGCGCCGCTCCTCGCCCTGATGGTCGTGATCGGGATCAGCCCCGCCTTCTTTCCGGCCGCGGTCGACGCGACCGTCAAGGCCCTGCCGGTGATCCTGCGATGACGATCAACCTGAACGGCCTCGGCATCGATTACGGGGCGATCCTCCCCGAGCTCATTGTGGTCGGCACCGCGATCGTCGTTCTCCTTTTGGACCTCGTGGTCCCGGCCGACCGGCGTGGATGGCTGGCCGCCGTGACCGTTGTCGGGCTGCTTGGCGCGCTTACCGCCAGCTTCCCGCTCTGGGGCCAGAACCGCGCCGCCTTCGGCGATACGGTGGTGGGCGATAGCCTGGCCGCGTTTTTCAATGTGCTCTTGATCGTGATCAGCATTCTCACCGCGCTGATCTCGCCGCGCTTCCTTCGCGCCCTCGACCTCGACTTCGGCGAGTACTACATCCTGCTGCTCGGTGCCACCGCCGGCATGATGCTGCTGGCCGCCGCCACCAGCCTGATGACGATCTTCCTCGGCATCGAGCTGCTGTCGATCTGCCTCTATGTCCTTTCCGGATTCGCGCGGACCGCGTTGCGCTCGCAGGAGGCGGCCCTCAAGTACCTGCTGCTGGGTGGCTTCGCCACCGGCTTTTTGCTCTACGGCATGGCCCTCATCTACGGCGCCACCGGCAGCACGACGCTGCGCGGGATCGCGGCCTTCACGGTGGCCGGCAGTTCCGTCGCCTCCGGCAACGTCCTGCTCCTGGTCGGCATCGCCCTGCTCTCGGTTGGGCTGGCCTTCAAGGTCTCGGCGGCGCCCTTCCACATGTGGACGCCGGATGTCTATGAAGGCGCGCCCACCGTCGTCACGACCTTCATGTCGGTGGCGACCAAGGCGGCGGCGTTTGCCGCGATCGGGCGTATCTTCATTGCGACCTTCCCCTCGATCTCGAGCCGCTGGTACTTCCCGCTGGCGCTGATCGCGATCTTCTCGCTGTTCATCGGCAACCTGGTCGCGATCACGCAGGACAACATCAAGCGCATGCTGGCCTACTCCGGGATCGCGCACGCGGGCTACATCCTGCTCGGCGTGCTCCCGGGCACGACCCAGGGTTTCACCGCCACGCTTTTCTACATTGCCGCCTACGCCGTGATGAACTTCGGCGCCTTCGCGGTCGTCACGGCCATCGGGGCCGGCGGCGAACAGACCGCCGAGCTGAGCTACTGGCGGGGTCTCTTCTATCGACGACCGTTCCTGGCCACAGTGATGACGATCTTCATGCTCTCCCTGGCCGGAATCCCGCCGACCGTCGGGTTCTTCGCCAAGCTCTTCGTCTTCCAGGCCCTGGTGACGGCCCAGATCTGGGCGCCACTGATTGTGGCGGTCATCATGACGATCGTCTCCTTCTATTACTACCTGCGCGTCATCGTCGTCATGCTCGCCCAGCCCGACGGGGCGGTGGCCGACAAGCACGTCGGCTTCTCGACGAGCACGGTGCTCGGCGCGGCGGCGGTCGCCACCATCTTCTTCGGTCTCTTCCCGTCGGTCGTCCTCGACTGGGCGAGCCACGCGGCGTCCCTACACTTTTAGGATCCGATGAGACTCGGCTCCAGGGCGCGCTCATGATCGCTCCAGCACCGGTCCGGCCGGCGATCCAACCGGCAGCCCGCCGGCGAATCACGCCGGTGCGCTGGCTCGGCCGAGCCTGGCGCGAGCTGCGGAAGATGCGCACCGCCATCATCCTGCTCGCCATCCTGGCGCTGCTGGCCGTCATCGGCACGCTCGTGCCGCAGCTGCCGCAGAATCCGCGCGGTGTTATGGGCTACGTGCTCCGCCATCCGGTGAGCGCGCCCTGGTTTGCGCGGCTCGGCCTCTTCGACATCTTCAGCTCGTGGCCCTTCATCCTCACCGCCGTTCTCATGTACACCTCGATCGGGGCGAGCATGTTCATCCGGCTGCCGGCCGCCTGGCGGCGGGCGATGGACCCGGCGCAACGCAACCGCGGGCTGTGGGCTGAGGTGGCCAGCATCGTCTTCCACGCCAGCTTCTTCATCCTGCTGGTGGGCGTGATCTATGGCAAGGCGGCCGGCTTCGTCGGCAATGCGGCGGTGGTGGAGGGGGACAGCTTTGTCGAAGCCCGCGCCAATTACGACAACCTCAGCGAGGGCAAGCTCGCCAGCGACCATGCCGGCTTCCAGGTCAAGGTCGATCGCTTCAGCGCCAGCTACTGGCCGACCGGCGCGCCCAAGGACTTCACCTCGCAGGTCCGGATCTACGACGGCGGCCGTCTGGTCGACACGAAGAGCATCCAGGTCAACCACTACGTCGAGTACCGCGGCGTGAAGATTTACCAGGCGGGGTATGGCTGGGCGCCCAGGCTGCGGATCGAAGCCCCGGACGGACGGGTGCTCGAGGACGCGGCGACCATCTTCATCGGCGATCCGCAGTTCGCGAACGGGGTGATCAAGGTCCCCTCCGCCGGACCGCCCTCGGAGCAGCTGGGCGCCACGGCGATCTTCATGCCGGACCCGCAGATCGTGAACCAGTCGATCGCGCCGGGTACCCCCCAGCTGCGCAACCCGATCCTGCTGGTACGGCTCTACCGGGGCGACCTGCACCTGACGCAGCCCCAGAACGTGTTCTCGCTCGACACCGGCAACATGGACCTGCGCTGGCGGGGGGCGCTCCGGGTCGGGGACAGCGTGGTCACCCCCGACGGCTACAAGCTGAGCTTCACCGGGCTGAAGGCCTACACCGACCTGACCCTGAACAAGGACCCCGGGATCCCGATCGTGCTGACCGCCTTCGTGATCGGGCTCTCCGCCCTGCTGGTCAGCCTCTACCTGCCCCTGATGGGGCCCGAACAGCGCCTCGTCCCCTCCCGCGAACTGACCGGCTAAGCCCAAGGTAACGGCCGCCGCAACGTTTCTGTCGTCGTATGACCAGTGTGAATGGTCCCAACGGCAGGGATCGGAAGCGCCTGAGCGGCCTCATGCTGGAGAGCGTGCGGGGCCAACGTCTTCAACGACTCGCTCAAACGCT